>Ga0164292_10000300_pt1 | contig 37137 bp, 40 predicted proteins | sample GEODES117metaG_FD_111486 | JGI IMG/M metagenome (GOLD analysis project Ga0164292, IMG submission 111486) | Eutrophic lake water microbial communities from Lake Mendota, Wisconsin, USA - GEODES117 metaG | ecosystem: Environmental > Aquatic > Freshwater > Lake | place: USA: Lake Mendota...
GAATTATCGAATTATCGAATTGGCGGATCAGCGGATTAATTCGTCAATTCGAAAATCCGTCAATCCGCTAATTATTATACCCTACGCTTTTTCGGGGGCCGGCATCCATTGTGAGGAAGAGGAGTTACGTCTTTGATCATAACAACCTCGATACCTGAATTAGAAAGCGCGCGAATGGCACTTTCCCTTCCTGCACCCGGACCTTTCACAAACACATCAACCCGCTTCATGCCGGCTTCAAATGCCACTTTTGCCGCATCAGATGATGCCATCTGCGCCGCATAAGGGGTATTCTTCTTGGAACCTTTGAAACCCATCTTACCTGCACTGCTCCAGGAAATGACCTGACCCTGCTTGTTGGTAAGGGTGATGATGATGTTGTTGAATGTTGCTGAGATATGCGCATCTCCGAAGCTATCAACCTTTACTACTCTTTTCTTAGCAGCCGCTTTCGCGCTTTGTTGTGCTTTAGCCATAATAACTTAAATAGGTAATCATTAAAAATAACTCCTTTCGGAGCCCCGCTCATTCCTCCTCCCACACCAGGGTATCCGGAATTGAACAGGTGGTTGGTGCTATTAAAAAGATTGAGGCACCGCTTTCACAAAGCCTCAATCAGATTACTTCTTGGTTGCCTTCTTCTTACCTGCAACAGTCTTACGCTTACCCTTCCTTGTACGACTGTTGGTACGGGTACGCTGACCACGAACCGGCAAGCCCTTCCGGTGACGAAGACCACGGTAGCAGGCAATATCCAGCAAACGCTTGATACTCATCTGCACCTCAGAACGAAGCTGGCCTTCCACCTTGAACTCGTTGGTGATGATGTTACGGATGGCAGTAAGCTCATCATCGTTCCATTCATTCACTTTCTTGTTCACATCGATGCTAGCCTTATCCAGGATATACTTCGCTGTAGAAGGACCAATACCATATATATAGGTAAGTCCAATTTCACCCCTTTTAGTCTTAGGTAAGTCGATACCGGCAATACGAGCCATATACTAATTTGTCGTTTAAATGTTTAATTAGATATAACAGATGTTTTCATCCTGCCATATCCCGTTTGATTATCCCTGACGCTGCTTGAATCGGGGATTCTTTTTGTTGATCACATAAAGCCTTCCCTTCCTCCTCACGATCTTGCAATCCACGCTGCGCTTCTTAATTGCTGCTCTTACTTTCATGATTATTGCTTTTCAGAATTATTTATACCTAAAAATGATCCGGCCCCTCGTCAGGTCATACAAGCTCATCTCCACTCCCACCTTGTCTCCTGGAAGGATCCGGATGTAATTCATCCTCATCTTCCCTGAAATGGTAGCCAGGATCTCATGCCCGTTTTCAAGTTTGACTTTGAACATTGCATTACTCAACGCTTCTACGATAACTCCATCCTGTTTGATCAGTGCTTGTTTGGCCATACTTTTTGGGTGCGCAAAGATAACAAAATCCAAAACACTGGCAAAATAGTTTGCCAACGAATTGGATTTTAATTTGATGGAGGGGGAAATCGGTTAAGCATGGTAGCCCGAAAATGCACTCAACGAACTAAAAATCAATCGTTTACATTTCACTTATCATTGAAAAGGCCTGACTGGCCTCAGGGCCAAGACAACTCAAAATTGGTCATCGCCCGATAATGGTGCTGCAATTGATGCAGATAATCCATGTTATGAACGTGTGAGGTCTCATCCCGGTAATGCAGCAGACTGAAACTGTCGTTCTGCTCCCTGACGAACCTTATCGAGAACGGACCCCGCTCGTACACGGCAAGATTCTCTTCCGCGGTGGTTTTAGTAAACCCGAGTTCTGAAAGAATCTCTGATTCAAGAGGGACCGCAAATATGTGCTGCAAATCGTACCAGAATTCATTTTCACCATGCGCGATCCGGGCTTTTTTAACGCCCCGGCTAACCTCAAGCACGTCTCCCACCCTTTTCTGGCCTTCAAAATCTGCCAAAACAATGTCTCCTTCCCTGACTTCATTTAGCTCTAACATAGTAGTCAATTTTGGGTTATCGTAGTTTAAGCCTTTATACCCTAAATACCATGCCTTACTCAGCCCAACTCATAACATAGTCGTGATTCTCCAGCGTTTGGGCATATTTCGTGAGCATCAGCGGATGGAAAGTATCCACCATCACCGCCAACTCTCGCGTATCTTTCTTCCCGATACTTTTCTCCACCGTGCCCGGATGAGGGCCATGCGGAATGCCAGCAGGGTGCAGGGTGATCATTCCCCGGGTCACATTCTTGCGGCTCATAAAATCCCCGTCAACATAATACAATAGTTCGTCACTGTCGATATTACTATGGTTGTATGGCGCAGGTATCGCATCGGGATGGTAATCGTACAACCTCGGCACAAAAGAACAGACCACAAAATTGTTGGCCTCAAAAGTTTGGTGTACCGGCGGCGGCTGATGAACACGCCCTGTGATCGGCTCAAAATCATGGATGGAAAAAGCAAAGGGGTAACAACACCCGTCCCATCCTACCACATCAAAAGGATGATGGCCGTAATGCAGACCATACAACATTCCTTTCTTTTTTACCCTGACCAAAAAATCCCCGCTGGCATCATGGGTCACCAGGTTAACAGGAGGCCTCATGTCGCGCTCACAAAACGGCGAATGTTCCAGCAACTGACCATACTTGCTCTGATATCTTTTCGGAAAACGAATGGGACTGAATGACTCTACAATAAATAACCTGTTGACTTCCGTATTAAATTCAACCTGATAAATCGTACCCCTGGGGATCACCAGATAATCTCCATAACCGAAAGCGATCTCCCCATACATGGTTTTCAACACCCCTTCACCTTCGTGCACAAAGATCATCTCGTCTGCATCGGCATTCTTAAAGAAATAATCTTTCATGCTCTCCTGGCAGGCTGATAAAACTATATGGCAATCGTTATTGACCAACACAGGCTTTCTGCTCAACAGATAATCCCGCACCGGAACCAGTTGAAACCCTTCAAAACACCGATGCTTCAACATCTTCTCTTCCGCGATCGCCGGACTCATATCCAGTTGCGGTTCAGTTTTGATGATCTGGGTGGGCGGATGGCAATGGTATAACAGCGAATAATCACTCGAAAAGCCTTCCGTAGAAAACAACTGTTCTGAATACAGACCACCATCAGGTTTTCTGAATTGCGTGTGACGCTTATGAGGAATTTCACCCAGGCTATAGTAATATGGCATAAAAACAATCTAAGGCAAATTACTAATTCTATTCGATTGGAAACATGAGCTTAATTAGCTAACTTTCCTTCAAACTTACTTACATGGCTTCTTCCCGACGTATCTGGATCAAACAGGCCGGTTTCACCATAGCCTCACTGGGGCTTGGCAATACTTTACACGCTGAGCCTTCCCTGGATAACAACGCTCCCGGCTCCCTGATACTTCTGAATAGTAACGAAAATGCTTTCGGCCCATCCAAAAAAGTGGTTCAGGCCATAGCCTCCGCAGCATCAAGATCCAACCGGTACCCAGACGATGAAGTTCAGTTACTGGTCAACAAACTTGCTGGTCACCATCAAGTAAGTACCGGCAACATTGCCGTTGTCGCCGGATCCACGGAAGTACTGAGCGCTACGGCTTTGCTTGCGGCTAAACAGAAGGGAAATGCAGTAACAGCGGAACCTTCATTTAACTTCTGGACCAAGATCGCATCAGGAGCAGGACTTTCCATTACACGAGTGCCGATCGATAAAGAACGGAAACTGGACCTGGTTAATATGCGTAAGGCCATGAATGCAGAAACACGACTGGTTTACGTATGCAATCCCAATAACCCGGTGGGCAATTATGTTGAGCACGAAAAACTCAAAGTCTTCGTGGAAGATTGCAGCAAAACAAGCCTGGTACTGGTGGATGAAGCATATACCGAATTTGCCGGGATCCAATCGCTCATCCCGCTCGCCCTGACAAACAAGAACGTGATCGTTGCAAAAACTTTTTCAAAGGTCTACGGACTCGCTGGGTCTCGTGTCGGTTATGCCATAGCGCATCAGGATACCATCGCTCAGCTCAATGAGCTGAATGCCTGGCCCAACGGTTCTGTCAGCCAGGTATCCATTGCCGCGGCTTCAGCAGCGCTGGACGACCAGGAGTTTGTAACATACTGCACCGCTAAAACAAGGGAAGCAAGAGAAAAGGTTTACACAACGCTGAAAGATTTGAAACTGGATTATATCCCTTCATTTACTTCCTTCATCATGTTCAACATTGAACCCATCAAATGTAACTATGAAGAGGCCATGCGCAAGAGGAATATCATGGTACAGCACCGTAACCATTTTGGTGAAAAATGGTGCAGGGTCAGTATAGGCACACTTGAAGAAATGGATCTGTTCTGTAAGAGCCTCCGAGAGATCTGCAGTTAACTGCGCGTTGTCCTTACCATGTACAATGCACCCTCCCGCTGTTTAAAAATATACCTTACCCCATTGAATCGTCAGCTTGCCTTTATCGTGCACATGCCTGATGGTCCATTGATGAAAATTTCTCCGGTGAAAAGGCAAGAGCTCGCCAAACAACGGCATACGCGTATCTCTACCGTAATCCAACTGAAGATAAAGGCCGATTGATCGCCTGTCGTACGGGTTTGCCCCAACTGGCGATTATTGTACCCATGAACTGGAAGACACATTCATAAGGCCCATTTCAAAAAGCCATCACATTCCCGGGAACAAGGGCCTGCCGATTACTTCGCGGAACGGCCATGGCGTAACCAGCAGGATCAGGATGAGGGCGATCAGAAAATAGCGGAAAGCTTTCTGATACTTCACCTGATCTGACACGGGTTTCCTGGCCATTCCATAGCCCAAAGTGATGAGCGCGATGGCAATCAGCATAGACAAAGGATGCTCAAGCCAGAAAAAGCGGAAAGTTTTGTCCTTCATCATAGACACTCCCTCGGGAAGCTCGGTAGTAATAATACCTATTCTGCCGATCAGCCATTGGTACAAACCCAGCAACAACGTAATATGCGCCGCGATCATGGTAAACAACCAGACCTTACGATCCCCGGGATTGAACGCTTTACCACCCTTCCATCCGGTGTAGCTTTTTATTACAGAGATCACAAGGAGTATGAGGATAACCCAACGAAGCAGGTTATGCAGATGTACAAGGCCTGTTTGCATAATGTTGTATTGAGGGCGCTAAAGTAAGTCAAAATCTATTCCTGCCAGTCGGCCACAAAAATATTCGTATCCCGGGTACCTCCGTTATTACGGTTTGAACAGAAAACGATTTTCCTCCCATTCGGCGAAAACATCGGGAAGGCGTCAAAGCCCTGATCACGACTGACCTTATCAATTTTACCATTCGGATTCAGGATATACATGTTAAAAGGAAACCCTCTTTTATACTCATGGTTGGAAGCAAAAATGATACGCTTGCTGTCAGGCATGAAATTCGGTGCCCAATTGGCCTGTCCGAGCGCCGTCTCTTTCTTTAGGTTTTTCCCTTCCAGATCCGAAGTATATACCTCCATTCGGGTTGGCGCCACCAGGCCCTCCGCGAGAAGCTCCTTGTATTCCTTTATTTCTTCTGGTGTCTCTGGCCGGGAAGCCCTCCAGATCAGACGCTTGCCATCCGGACTGAACCAGGCCCCGCCATCATAGCCAAGATCATGGGTGATCCTTTTTGTGTTACCGGATTTCATGTCCATGATATAAAGTTCCAGGTCACCATCACGTACACTGGTAAAAACCATTTTCCTGCCGTCGGGCGACAGGGTAGCCTCTGCATCATACCCGGGAGTATTGGTCATTTGTTTCACGATCTTGCCGCTAGTGTCGGCCATGAAAATATCCATCGATTTATAGAGTGGCCATATATAGCGGTTGCCGTACTTGGCGCGGTCAGGAACCGGCGGGCACTCATCGCCCCCCAAATGGGTGGAACCGTATACCACGTGCCTGCCATCTTTAGTAAAAAATCCACAGGTAGTGCGGCCTTTTCCAGTGCTTACAAGCTTTGGCATAAAAATATCGCCCGGCTTTTCTGGGACCTTGCCGATGAAGATCTGATCGCACATGATCCCCTCCTTGGGGTTCGTTTTCTGGAACACAAGGTATTTCCCGTCGAAACTGAAATACGCTTCCGCATTATCACCGCCGAAACTAAGTTGCTGAATGTTCTTCAAATGGGTCTCCTCCGGATAAGCAAGTGTATCAGCCACCAGCGGGATCGCAGGCGCACCCGATACCACGGTCTTGAAGGAAGTCAGAATACCCAAAACCACTGCAATAACCAGAATATGCATGTTCATACTTTCTTAATTGGGCGGTAAAATAGCGTTTTTCGTGGGTAAAGGTGTCAGACATTTGTCAGATTAAACCTTTGTATTTTAGCCGGATGAAACAAACCCCGGTCATAGTAGCTATACTCATGACATTTTTTCTGGCTTGCCAAAATGGGCAGAAACAGGTAGCCAACCCTCAAACAGCCGTTGATTCCGTAGATATGGTGCTGAAAGATCTGGCACAAGACACCGCAAACCCTGTGCTTTGGCGCAGACTCTATGAGCTTCAGATGGATAAAGGCGACACCCAGGACGCCCTTTTGTCGCTTAGAAATTATACCCTGCTCGCCCCAGAAGACGGAAACGGCTGGCTAGAGCTCGCCTGGCTATTCGCTGACACCAAAGATGCAAGAGCCCTCACCGTTACCGACAGCCTTGAGCTGGTACCTGATCCGACGGTTCAAACGAGGGCAACATACATCAAAGGGGTCTATTATTCCAATATCGGGCAGGATGACCGGGCCGTGGCTGTATTCGACAGCATCATTAGTAACAACTACACCTATCTGGACGCCTATATTGAGAAAGGCATCATTCAGCACGACAGAAAACAATATGCCGAGGCGTTAAAAACATTCGAGCAGGCCATGAAGGTGAACAGCTCTACACCCGAAGTATATTTTTGGATCAGCAGATGCCATGAGGGATTAAATCATTTGACCGAGGCGGAAGACTGGAGAAAGAAATATGATGCACTAAAGTAAATGCAATCCGCGGGCGAGGGCTATTTCGAAAATATCAAATTATATTTGCCGCATGGCAACCATCATCGCCCCTTCTCTACTCTCCTCTAATTTTCTCAAACTCGGAGACGAATGTAACATGCTGAACGAAAGTGAGGCTGATTGGTTTCACCTGGACGTGATGGATGGCCGGTTCGTTCCCAATATAAGCTTTGGATTGCCGGTGATTGCTGCCATCAGGAAAACAACTACCAAACTGTTCGACGTTCACCTGATGATCGAGGAGCCCGGTAAATATGCAGAAGATTTTAAGAAAGCCGGCGCCGACATACTCTCTGTACACATTGAGGCCTGCCCCCACCTTCACAGAAACATACAACAGATCAAAGCGCTGGGCATGAAAGCAGGAGTAGCAGTGAACCCGCATACACCCGTTGACATGCTGACGGATATCCTGGCCGATATTGATCTCGTTTGCCTGATGAGTGTCAACCCCGGTTTTGGCGGGCAAAAGTTCATTCCATTCACCCTGAACAAGATCAGGGCCTTACGCAGTTTGATCCATGAGATCGGGTCTTCAGCGCTGATTGAAATCGATGGCGGTGTCACCCTCGATAACGCCCCTGAAATTATTTCAGCTGGCGCCGATGTCCTGGTCGCCGGCAATACTGTATTCGCTTCAGTTGATCCCAAAGCCACGATCAGTAAACTAAAACATGGCTGAATAAACGGCGGCTTGCATGGCGATGAATTAACCATCAGGTTGTTTGTGCCCCGATACCGGGATGCGCGGTTACTTCATTTTTACCCTTACCAGATTCCCGTTTGACGTCACGTATAAATAATCTTCGTTTGTATCGAATGCAAGATTGGAACAAAGGTCCCCGGTGTTGATCCTGCCCAACAATTTTGCTTCCGGAGAAAAAATCATCACGCCGCCAGGGCCTGTGGCAAAAATAGTTCCGGAAGAATGGACTTTCATGCCATCCGGCGCCCCGGGTTCAGGGTAAACACTGGCGTCAAAAAATACTTTTCCATTTTCAATGCCGCCATCTTCTTTCACATCAAACACCATCCATATTTTATTTGCATCTGAATTGGCCACGTATAGTTTCTTTTCATCCCTTGAAAAAGCAATTCCATTGGGCCTGCTGAGTTCTTTATACAAAAGATCCACGGTCCCGTCCGTTCTTACCCGGAATACACCCTGGTAAGGCAGTTCTTTTTTTGGATCATCCATGTTCCCGACGAGGCCGTAAGGAGGATCAGTAAAGTAAAGACTACCGCTGCTGTGAAAAACTGCATCGTTGGGTGAATTCAATTTCTTTCCGTTGTACCCATCGGCAAGGGTAGTGAAGTCGGCTTTCGGACTGTCAAGTGGCGCATTCATCCTGGCCATTCTACGATCACCGTGCTGGCACATCACCAACCTGTCTGAACTATCCAGAATCAAGCCGTTTGAACCGGGCTCACCGCCACGAGGCTCTGCACCCGTATATCCAGCCGGAAAAAGATACTCCACCAATCCCTTTTCTTCACTCCATTTCATGATCTTATTGGGCGGTATATCTGAGAACAACAGGTAATTACCGTCTTTGATCCAAAGGGGTCCTTCACTCCATTTAAATCCTCCTGCAAGCTTCTCAATGCGTGCATTTGAATCTAACAAGGTCAATAGTTGTCCGTCAAGTATCTCAACAGATCCGATGGTGTCAAATTTGTTTTCCACAGTAGTTGTTTTTTCAATGGTACCCTGCCGGCTGTTGCAGGAAAAGAACAATATGAGCGTAATGTATATCGCGAAGCGCATATTGGTATTGTTTGTATCAGGCGGTAAAAGTTAGTACAAATCTGGAAGGAATATGTATTTTTATTTGACCAAAACCCATTCATCTGAAACATTGCCCGCTATTCAAACCCTTAACCATCCTGCTGCTGGCATTGCTTTCCTTTTCTGTTTCTGCGCAAAAAAGAACGGCTACCATTTCCGGACGCGTGGTAGACGATAATGAACAACCGCTCGCCAAGGTTTCTGTAGTGATCCTGGGCAGGCAAACCGGTATGGTCACCAGTGACTCGGGAACTTTCTCCATCAGGGTGAGCTCAGGAAAAGCACTGGCGCTGGTTTTTTCTTTTTCCGGTTACAAAACAGAACAGCGTAACTTTTTTTTAAACGAAGACGAACAGGAAAGGCTCACTGTAAAGATGGATAAAGGCTCCACCACACTTGAAGAGGTAGTGGTGAGTGCACCGGCAGAAAGAAGGGAAGCCGGACTAATTCGCATTAATCCTAAAAACGCGTTGATCATCCCATCCACCATCGGGGGGATAGAAAGCCTGATCAAGATCTTTGTGGGAAGCAATAATGAACTCACATCACAGTATTCAGTAAGGGGTGGCAACTACGACGAGAACCTCATCTATGTCAACGATTTTGAAGTATTTCGCCCTTACCTGACCAGAACAGGCCAACAGGAAGGACTCAGTTTTATCAATCCTGAAATGACGGGCCGGGTCAGCTTCTATACCGGCGGTTTTCAATCCAAATATGGCGATAAGATGTCGAGCGTTTTGGACATCCAGTACAAGAAACCTAAACAATTCGGAGGATCGGCCTATATCAGCCTGCTTGAACAGGGCTTCCATGTTGAAGGAACAGATAAAAAAGAAAAATTCAGCTATCTCGTGGGTGTCAGGAACAGATCTAACCGTAGTCTGCTCAGTTCGCAGGAAACCAAAGGCAGCTACATTCCGAGATCCTCCGACCTGCAGACCTTACTAACGTATAACATCAACCGAAAGTGGCAGCTGGAGGGATTGTTGAACCTGTCATCCACAAGGTTCACCCTGGTACCCGAATTTTCGCAACTCACTTCCTCGGTGTTTTCTCCTTTGTTCAGCGCCAACATCGGCGTAGATATTTATTTTGAGGGGCGGGAAGAAGACCGGTATGTGACCAATATGGTTGGCCTCGCAGCTACACAACAGGTTAACAAAAACCTGAAGCTAAAATGGATGGTGAGCCGCTTTGAAAATGATGAAACGGAGCGGTATGATATACTCGGCGCTTATCTTTTTGGTGAGCGCGACTTTGACCGTTCGCGTCCTACTTTTGGATCCATCATCAATCCCCTCGGAGCAGGTATCTTTCATCAGTTTGCACGAAACGCATTAAACATCGAAAACTGGAACGCATCTCACAAAGGGCAGTGGAATACAGGCAAACAAGTGATCCAGTGGGGCCTGCAGGCAGATAAGACGATGATCAATGATCAACTCAGCGAATGGGAAAGAAACGACTCTGCAGGCTATACACTGCCTTATAATCCTAACGTCCTAGCCCTTTCAAAAGTTACCCGCTCAACAGCAGATCTTGATATCATTAAACTCTCGGGCTACCTGCAAGACAATATCATATTCTCCGATTCTGCAGATTTCACCTTGTCGGCCGGCTTGAGATTTAATTACAATAGCCTGAACAAAGAATTCCTGATCTCACCCAGGCTGCAGGCCGCATGGAATCCCGCGTGGAACCCGGACCTGGTATTCAAAGCTTCTGTTGGCGCCTATCATCAACCGCCATTCTACAGGGAGTTAAGAAGGTATGATGGCACCATCAACGAACAATTAAAGGCCCAGAAAAGCTGGCAGTTCGTGACCGGGCTCGACTACCAGTTCCTCGCCTGGAACAGGCCGTTCAGGTTCAGCGCGGAGGCTTACTATAAATCCATGACGGACGTGGTACCCTACGATATTGACAATGTGCGAATCAGGTATTTCGGCGAGAACAATGCGAAAGCATATGCTGCGGGACTCGAGATGCGGCTGATCGGCGAATGGGTAAAAGACGCCGAAAGCTGGATCAGTTTAGGCATCATGCAAACAAGGGAAAACATTAATGGCGATTTCTATTTCAACTACTATAATCAGGATGGCGACCTGATCACAGGGGCCACCGAAGACCAGGTAGTGGTAGATAGCGCAAAGCAGGACGTAGGTTGGCTCAGGAGGCCTACCGACAGGCTCATTACTTTTGGCATGTTCTTCCAGGATTACCTGAGTACCAACAAAAATTTTAAGGTGCACCTCAATATGCTTTTCGGAAGTAATATGCCCTATAATATTCCCAACAGTGTGAAATACCGGAACGCGCTGGTCATTGAACCTTATATACGGGCGGATATTGGATTCAGCGTATTGCTGCTCGACAGTGAGAAAACCAAACGGCGAAGCCATAGTCCGTTCAGGGATCTCGATAACATTTGGCTGAGTTTCGAAGTATTTAACATGCTTGACAGGAGAAATACAATATCCTACCTGCTTATCAAGGATTTTTCAAATACCATCTATACACTCCCCAACCGCCTCACGCCAAGGCTTGTGAATCTGAAGTTGCTGGTACGCTTTTAGCCTATCATCGAATTACTAACATTCTGTTAATAAGTAAATGATTGTTACTTGAGCATGTATTTTTTATATTTGAAAAGAACGTTAGCGAGGAGGTTGGTACAAGATTATTCTAATATAAACCGGAAAAGCATTGACAGAAACGATTATTAACCTGGAAACCGTTAACCCTATCGAATTTTTTGGAGTTAACAATGGAAAGTTAGACCTGCTAAAGAAAAAATTCCCACTATTAAAAATCCTAAGCCGCGGCACCCAAATCAAATTGAGCGGAGCACCCGAACAAATTGAAAGTGCAAAAGAAAAAATTGAACTACTTGTCCAATACCTGGAAAGGAACGGGCATGTGAGTGAAAATTATTTTGAGCAGATCCTCGGTGGCGACGATGCGGAAACAGTGGACAATTTCATTGAGCGTAATCCCAATGATGTATTGGTGTTCGGCCCAAATGGCAAATCTGTTAGAGCCCGTACTGCCAATCAGAAACGGATGGTAACCGCTTCAGACAAAAACGACATCATTTTTGCTGTTGGTCCTGCTGGTACTGGTAAAACCTATACAGCGGTGGCCCTTGCCGTAAGGGCATTGAAGAACAAGATGGTTAAAAAGATCATCCTGACCAGACCGGCGGTGGAAGCAGGTGAAAGCCTTGGATTCCTGCCTGGTGACCTTAAGGAAAAGATCGATCCCTATCTGCGCCCATTGTACGATGCGCTGGATGATATGATCCCGGCAGATAAGCTGGGTTACTACATGACCACGCGGGTGATCGAAATAGCCCCGCTGGCTTATATGCGTGGCCGTACGCTGGATCATGCCTACATCATTCTTGATGAAGCCCAAAATGCCACAGACCTGCAGATCAAAATGTTCCTGACAAGGATAGGTTCCAATGCGAAGGCGATCATTACCGGTGACCTTACCCAGGTTGACCTTCCAAAGAACCAGCGCAGCGGTCTTGATAAGGCCATTCGGATCTTGCGAAATATCGACGGCATAGCCCATATAGAGCTCGACGAGGAAGACGTTGTCCGGCATCGCCTGGTTAAAGCCATCATTAAGGCGTACGACAAAGACAGGGAACAAAACGACAATCAATTTCAGAATAAATTTTAATCTCTTCAGTTGCAGCTTAAAAGCCGCAACCGAACGACCAAATTAAAGCGAAGCAATGCTTCGCTTTTTTTGTTGGAATTGGTTTACCTTAGACCACAATGAGAAGTTTCTTCATAAGCCTGATTGCAGCCCTGTTTTTTTCCTGCAACGATCCCGTAGGATTCAAGAAGCCGGAGGACGGTCTTGATGCAGGCCGCGAATTCGTCCGGGCAGTTCTTGATGGCGATTATAAGAAAGGTGAATTGTATGTGATACCTGACGATGATGATATCCGACTCTATAAGCGCTATACAGACTACATGCGCAAGCAGCCCGGCTCAGAGTTAATTGAACTGAAGCAAGCCAGTATCATCATCAATAAGGTAGAAGAGGTGAGTGATTCCATACAGATCATCAACTATTCCAACTCCTATACGCAGAAGCCTATGGATATCAAAGTAGTCAAGAAAGATGGTGAGTGGTGGGTAGATTTTAGTTATACTTTTTCCGGTAACCTCCCGATTACTGAATGATAAAAGAGATTTTAATCGTTGGAGCCGGCAGCGCCGTCGGGGGAATCTTCAGATTTCTCACGGGCAAACTGGTGATGCAATTGTTTCAACATCCATTTCCACTGGCAACATTCATCATCAATATCGCGGGTAGTTTCCTGATCGGAACGGTTTACGCCATGTTTGGCAAAAGCGGAAACATGGGGCCCACTACGCTGTTATTCCTTGCTACCGGAATATGCGGGGGCTTTACTACGTTCTCTGCTTTTTCCTATGAAAACATCCTGTTGATGAGAAACGGTCATTACCTTTTATCGATCACCTATATTTCAGGAAGTGTTCTTCTTGGTCTGCTCGCTACCCTACTGGGCTATTCAGTGGCTAAATGAACATCTAAACTTTACACATGAAAGCGATTTTACTCCTCATTGTTGGCCTCTCAGCGTTTCTGTCTTTGCAATCCCAGGATAAGAAAAACGATACAAAACTTCTCCGGCACGTAGTACTTTTCAAATTCAAGGATAATGCTGCCCCGACTGACGTGAAAAAAGTGGAGCAAGCCTTTGCGCAACTGCCTTCACAGATCAAAGAAATTGCCGGCTTCGAGTGGGGATTGAATAACAGCCCTGAGAACATCAACCAGGGTTTCACGCATTGTTTCTTTGTGAGCTTCAAGTCTGAGGATGACAGAGCAGCCTACCTCCCCCATCCGGCCCATAAAGCATTCGTTGACGTTCTCAAGCCACACCTTGATAAAGTACTTGTCATAGACTATTGGGCCAATAAATAATTACCTTAGGTTTGTAAAAAATGAAAACCATGTTAACCGTCCTTCATCCCTGGCATGGCGTATCTCCCGGAGAAACGGCCCCCAGAATTGTCAATGCAGTCATTGAAATCCCAAAGGGATCAAGGGCAAAATACGAGATCGACAAGCCCAGTGGTTTACTCCGACTGGATAGGGTCATCTACTCTTCATTCATGTACCCGATCAACTACGGTTTTATTCCCCAGACATACGGAGATGATAAGGACCCCCTGGACATCCTGGTGCTGTCAAGTATTTCTGTGCAGCCACTCTGCCTGATGGAAGCCCGGGTTATTGGCGTAATGCAAATGATCGATAACGGGGATATGGATGATAAGATCATCGCAGTAGCCACCAACGACCCCAGCGTAAACTATATCAACAACATAGAAGAGTTGCCGCAGCATTTCTTTAATGAACTGAGGAATTTTTTTGAGGAGTACAAGAAACTGGAAAACAAAGTGGTAGTTGTAGAAGAATTCCAGGACAAGGTCTCGGCCTTAAAAATCATTGAAACGGCACTCGCCCTCTATAAAGAAACGTTCCATTCAAAGTAATATGGATCCCTTAAAGGAAAGGCCTATGACCGCCGAAACTATAGCACTTATCATCATCATCGGTTTTGCTGCAGGTATGTTGGGCGGCATGATCGGAATTGGTGGCGGACTGATCATTGTTCCTGCGCTGGTATATTTCCTTGCATTTTCCCAGCACAAAGCGCAGGGCACGTCGCTGGGCCTGCTGGTGCTGCCGGTTGCCATCTTAGGCGTGATCAACTATTACAAGAAAGGTCATGTAGACATTAAAGCAGTAGGTTTATTGTCCATAGGCTTTGTTCTTGGCAGTTTTCTGGGGAGCAAATGGGCGCTTAACCTTCCCCAGGAAAACCTCAAGAAACTTTTTGCTGTTTTTCTCCTGATCCTCGCCATTAAGATGTTGTTTTTCGACAGGAAAGTCGTCTGAAAGCAAATTTCACAACCCGTTTTAGGGTTATTTATGTTAAACCCCGGTTAGGATTTGTGCAAAAGGGAATTTTAAGCATCCCTTAATAAGTAATTGCCTGAGCTTTACACTTAGAATGACCTACTGAAGATCATTTATGACTGACCAGGAACTCCTTGACAAATATTATTCGGATGGCAACACAAAGTGGATGGGCCTCCTCCTCAGCCGGTATACCCTTTTGCTGTTCGGGGTTTCCATGAAATACCTGAAAGATGAGGAGGAAGCCAAAGATGCCGTTCAAGTGGTTTTTCTAAAAGCCCTCACCGAAATTCCAAAGTACCAGGTTACCTACTTCAAAAGTTGGCTGTACACGATCGCGAAAAATCACTGTTTAATGCAGCTTAGAAAAAAAGGACTGGTTAGATCCCTTGAAGAAATAAATCATGATCCGAAAGATGAATCCATGGAGGGCTGGATGTTGGAAGACAGGGAAAGACTATTGGAAAGGATGGACGATGCGGTGAACGGTCTGAATGCTGAGCAGAAAGCCTGTGTCACAAAATTCTACCTGCATCAGCAAAGCTACCAGGAGATCGCGGCCACATCCGGGTTCACTGTTCTTCAGGTAAAAAGCCATATCCAGAATGGCAAAAGAAATTTAAAGATTACTTTACAAAAGAGGCAGGAAAATGAAAAGTAAATGGAACGATATCATAAATGATCCCCCGGCAGATGTTAATGAAAAAATGCTGATGGATTACCTGGAAGGTAAACTGGACGAGGAAGAAAAACATCATGTAGAGAAGCTTATGGCCGATTCAGGTTTCATCAACGATGCTGTGGAAGGTCTTTCGGAAATGAAAGACAAACAAAAAATCGCAACGGTACTCCAGCAGTTGAATGCCCAACTCCACACCAAAACATCTCAAAAAAGAAAGAAATACAATCAGCTGATACCAGACCAACAAACGCTTACCATCGCATCGATAGTCACCATACTGCTTCTGGTAGTGATCGCCTTTGTTATCTACAAAATGATGCAAGGATAGAAAAGAAAAAGGTTATCGTTTCCGTCAATGTTTCCTGTTTGTTACTTTCTTCCAATTATTGGTACTGGATATAAACCGGCATTGGTTTAAGTTTCATCAGATCATCAGGAGTCATGAGTTTATTGGGCGCCCTTTTCAGGTCGTTCTTATAAAAAATCTTGAAACCTGTGAACTGAACCGGCTCGCGGTGAATGAAAGTCTTATACGTATTTACCTTCTTGGCAGGTTCCCCCCAACCGTCCATATGCATCACCACCTGAACCTCAGGGGTTGTTTTAATATCCTTATAGTTGGTCACCATACCCTGGGTAAAGCGGTGCACCACCAGCACTTTGGGGGGCAGATCATTCTTCTTGACGATATCTGATAAATAATCGATTACATAATTGATATCAGCAGCATCGTAAGTTCCTACAACGGTGCCTGGCTTCTTTCCGCCTTTCATGCTGAACTCAGGATCAATACCGAAGTGCACATTTGGCTTCCTGAAATACTCTTCGAACTCAGGAACCTCCTGTTGCAAGGTACTCAGGCCTACCTGTATGTCAAGGAATACGACGGCGTTGATCTCACTGGCCCACTTTAAAACGGTATCTATTTGCTTAAAAGGCATCCTCATACGGTACTTGCCTGCGGCACCCGGACTTTGCTGAGCAGTTACCGCAATATAATGAAGCGCTGGCTGAACCGGAGTTTGGGGATCGGCTTTTTCCCATTTCGCGACCTCCTCTTTCAATTTTGCGAACATCTGTTGCTTTGGCAATTCGCCCAAAACACCCATACGGGTTGAATAGAGATTTCCATAATAAGCGATAATCCTCTTAAATGGTAGAATGGCACCTTCCTTTGGCACAGGCCCGGGCGCGGGCCACTTGCCCGAAGAATCTCCATTCAGCATGTAATTGAGCTTTTTCTCGTACTCTGTGGTATCGAGGACAGGAACTGTTGCGGGTACTTCAGGAGCTACCATTTCATTTGTGCCCACTTTCGCAGGTACTACTGTGTTCTGTACCACCTCTTCTGCCTGTACCGGATCTTCTATGACTTTAGACTGAGCCGGACCACCAGCAATTGTTAGGTGTAAGAGTAGCAAAAGGCCTATGGTAATTTTCAAATAGGATATTGTCATCATGCTCTAACGAAGAATCTAACTGCTATATTATCAGTTCTTTGGCAGGCAAAAAAAAACCGGCTACCGCAATGGCAGCCGGCTATTCAGATTATTTACCATTAAGCCTGTTTATCCGCAGCAGGAGGTTCGTCGCCGTCGAGTTTGTCAACCAGCTTATTCCACAAACCTTTAGCACCTTCAGCGAGTTCTCCCAATTTAGCTTTCGCTTCTTCGGTCAGTTCGCCGGATTGAGCCTTATCCCATAACACTTCTGCCTTATCTTCAACCTTATCCCAGACTTTCCCGGCTTCATCGCCCAGCTTATCTACGGTGCCTTCGATCTTATCCTTTGTGGCATCCCAGGTGTTCTCCGCAGCATTTGCAGCTTTTTCTGCACCGGATTTGGCTTCATTAAGTCCTTCGTTTACTGTGTTTTCTGACATATACTTTTATTTTTAATTGTTTTTAAAACTTATTGACGACCGTAATTTATGGTATATGGAACGGAGTTGGCGGAAAAACTCGTTTCAAAAGCTAAATTTGCATAAAATTAATCCGGCATGAACCCCATCAGGAATTTAAGGTTGATCGGCAATATCGAAGGAATGTCATACCTGGCGCTTCTGGGCATAGCCATGCCCCTTAAATATTTTGGAAACATGCCCAAGGCGGTGACCATAGCCGGCAGCTTTCACGGGTTGTTTTTTGTGCTGTTTTGCGCAGCCCTATTGATCGTTTGGAGGAAAAAGAACTGGGGTTATGAACAGGTTGCCGTTGCGTTCCTGGCATCCCTTATTCCGTTCGGGACTTTTTACCTAGACCGAAAATTAAGAAAGGAAGAAAATAAAGGGTAGCTAAGCCCGGATCTTTGGTCGCTCCCTTAGGTGCTGGTCGATCGCTTTACTTAATTCGGTTAAGTTGGGAGTGCCTTCAAAGACTTCGTTGTTAATGAAGAAAGCAGGAACGTCCCGGATTCCCTTGTGCAGCCCTTCCATCAGGTCGTTACGAACCGTCCATCCATAAACAGAATCCGTCATTTTGGGAAGAAAGTTTTTATCTCGTACCCCGGCTTCAATAGCATAATCCCTCAGGCTGATGCTGCCAAGATTTCTCCGATTCTGAAATATCAGGTCATGCATCTCCCAGAATTTCCCGTACTGCGAAACAGCAACGGAGGCTTCAGCAGCCTTATGTGCTTTCTGGTGTATTTGAGTTAATGGGAAATGCCTGTAGTTGAACTTAACTTTGCCTTGGTATTCAAACAAAATCTTCTTCACCACCTCATGTGCTTTTGCACAAGCTTCACTTTCATAATCGCCAAACATCACCAGAGAAACAGGCGCAACCTTCTCGCCAACCCAAATATCTTTGGGCGGTATAATGTCAATTTTGGATCTGTTCATAACATCGTAGATGCTATTTATCCCTGAACAGTTGCTTCTTCGTTCCTGAACACCACCACTCCATCAAACACATCTACTACAACCGGCTTTGACTTGTCTATGTCTCCAGCCAGTATTCGTTTAGACATTGCATTGATGATCTCCTTCTGTATCAGTCTCTTCAGTGGTCTTGCACCGAATTGTGGATCAAATCCGTTCTCAGCCAGATAATCCAGGGTATATTCGGTGAACTCCAGCCTGATCCCAGCTTCTTCAACCAGCTTTCTGAGATTGTTCAGTTGAATATGAATGATGTTCCTGATCTCTTTCTTCATCAACGGTTTGAACATAATAATATCATCTACCCTATTCAGGAATTCTGGCCTTATGGTTGAGCGCAGCAGGTTCATCACGTCGACCTTCGCTCTGCTGGTAACATCATCCACATTACGCTCGTTGACGCCCTCAAACGCATCCTGGATCAACTGGCTACCGATATTTGACGTCATGATGATAATGGTATTTTTGAAATTCACCACACGACCTTTATTGTCGGTCAGTCGGCCATCATCAAGCACCTGCAGCATCACGTTCCAGACATCCGGATGTGCCTTTTCGATCTCATCCAACAACACCACGCTGTAAGGTTTTCGTCTGACCGATTCCGTAAGCTGTCCTCCTTCGTCGTATCCGACATAGCCGGGAGGAGCACCTACCAGTCGTGAAACGGTATGCTTCTCCTGGTATTCACTCATATCGATCCGGGTCATCATCGTTTCATCGTTGAACAAGTATTCTGCGAGTGCCTTGGCCAGTTCTGTTTTACCAACACCCGTAGTACCCAGGAAGATGAATGATCCGATCGGCTTCCTTGGATCGTGCAAACCTGCCCTGCTTCTCCTCACTGCATCTGCAACAGCTTCAATAGCTTCTTCCTGCCCAATGACGCGCTGGTGCAAATGCTCTTCCAGATGAAGCAATTTCTCGCGCTCGCTCTGGATCATCCGGGTCACCGGTATCCCTGTAGCCTTGGCCACATTATCCGCAATATCTTCTGCATCCACTTCCTCCTTCAATAAGCGTTTTTCGCTATGCTCATTCAATTCTTTTGTCAACTCAACCATCCTCGCTTCTTTCTCTTTCACCTTACCGTACCTGATCTCTGCCACTTTCCCATAATCACCTTCACGCTCCGCGCGCTCGGCCTGCATTTTCAACTGCTCGATGTCTGCCTTCCCCTGCTGTACCTTTTCCACTATTTCTTTCTCCTGCATCCATTTCGACTTCAGGGTATCGCGCTCCACAGAAAGGTTTGCGATATCTGTATTGAGTTCTTTTAGTTTAACTTCATCGTTCTCTCTTTTAATGGCCTCTCGTTCGATCTCCAATTGCCTGATCTGCCTTTCCAGCTTATCCAGTTCTTCGGGCATGGAATTCATTTCGAGCCTCAACTTAGCGGCGCTCTCGTCTATCAGGTCGATCGCCTTATCAGGCAGGAACCTGTCCGTGATGTAGCGATTAGACAGTTCAACAGCGGCAATGATCGCATCGTCCTTGATACGAACGTGGTGATGCGTTTCATAGCGGTCCTTTAGTCCCCTCAGTATAGAGATCGCATCTTCCACAGATGGCTCTTCGATCATTACTTTCTGGAAACGTCGTTCCAGGGCCTTGTCCTTCTCAAAAAATTTCTGGTATTCATTCAGCGTAGTTGCGCCAACTGCACGTAATTCTCCACGTGCAAGAGCAGGCTTTAATATGTTAGCCGCGTCCATAGCCCCTTCGCCACCGCCAGCGCCAACCAGTGTGTGGATCTCGTCAATGAACAGGATGATCTCGCCATCACTCTCAGCAACTTCTTTCACCACCCCTTTCAATCGCTCTTCAAACTCACCCTTGTATTTTGCGCCTGCGATCAGCTGCCCCATGTCTAACGCATAAATCACCTTGCGCTGCAAGTTCTCTGGTACGTCGCCATTAACGATCCTCATAGCAAGTCCTTCAGCAATGGCTGTTTTACCCACCCCTGGTTCACCTACGAGAATAGGATTGTTCTTTGACCTCCGGGACAGAATGTGCAACGTTCTCCGGATCTCCTCATCCCTGCCGATCACTGGATCTAACTTACCCTGCCGGGCCATTTCATTGAGGTTACGGGCATACTTATTCAACGCGTTGTACTGGGTTTCCTGGGTCTGCGACTTCACGGTATCCCCCTTCCTGAGGTCCTTGATCGCGGTGACCAGTCCTTTCTCAGTAAGTCCTGCATCTTTTAAAAGCTTCGCTGTGCTGTCGTTCCCCTGCACCAAAGCAAGCAACAGATGCTCTGGCGTAACAAACTCATCTCCGAAATTCTTCAGGTTAGCACCTGCCCTCAGAACCACGCTGTTGGCCTCTCTGCTTATAGACTGGGCCGGTTCGCCGGAGGTTTTAGGTAACTTTCCGATCAACTCCACCAACTTGGTTTCCAGTAAATTCACGGTTACATTGTTTCGTTTCAACAGATAGTCTGTGGGCGAATCATCCTGATCCAGCATGGCCTTCAGCAAGTGCTCCGATTCAATATTCGGGTTCTGTGAATTAAACGCTAATTGCTGTGCATGCTGCATAACTTCCGCTGCCTTTATGGTAAAGTTGCCTAAATTCATACATCTATTATTTGTACTTTATATGCATCAAAACAAAAACCAAAATCAGCAACAGGATATTATGGCATACGGGAATCCCAAAAACTGCCTGAAAGTCAGTGCAGCAGCATTATTTCTGCTATTATTTCAGTTAGCTGCTGGCCAGGATTTCACGGCCGCAGATCAGTTCCTGCAAAAAAATCAGAAGGCGCTGGGCAATGAACTGGTAGTGATCGTGCAGAAAGATGGGAAGCCCATCTATAAAAAAGAACTAGGCAAAGATTTTACCTTAAAATCTACCGCCTCTGCCGAAGAACTTACGCAATGGTTCACTGCCGCTGTAGTGCTCATGTTGCAGGATGAGGGCAAGCTCTCTTTGGATGACCCCGCGGCGAAATACATTCCCAAATTTGAACAGTACATGAAAGGATATATCACCATTCGCCATGCACTTTCACACACAACGGGTTTGGATGCTGGGAAAGAAGGTGTAGGAAAAATTCTGAATAAATCCAACTTCGACAACCTTACGGATGAAGTAGACACATACATTGCCAAGAGGGATATTATTGCAAACCCGGGCGAAGTATTTGCATATAACAGGATCGGTATTGCGATCGCTGCCAGATCTGCTGAAGCGGCGACTAAAAAAACGTTCGACAGGCTTTCTCTCGAAAAACTATTCCGAACGGCGGGCATGAGACAAACCCTCTTTAAGTCTGACAACGGAAAAGTTGACCCCCTGGCAGGCGCATTGACTACAGGAACTGATGGTATGCTTTTCTTACAGATGCTCCTGAATAAAGGGACTATCAATAATAAGAGGATATTGAGCGAATCGGCCGTTGAAGAACTTCGAAAGGCCCAGTTCCCGGACGCCAGGATCGTTTCAAAACCGGATATGTACAAAGACATGGACTATTGCCTAACCACTTGGGTGGAAGAGAAAGATGACTCAGGAAATGCTTTGGTGATCCGGCAAGGACTTTCAGGCACCCAGGTTAGCCTTGATTTCAAAAGCAATACTGCCATCCTGATACTGTTGAAAGATCCTGAAGGCGATAAAAAGCGTACCATCGTTACCGAACTAATGAACCTGCTTAAGGCCCAATGACGGGTTCTGTATCAGATCACACCGCGCTCATAAAATCCCTGGCTTCGAAGTTAGGCTTCTCCTATTGTGGCATAGCTAAAGCAGTTAAACTGGATGAAGATGCGAGAAGGCTGGAACAATGGCTGAAAAACGGCATGCAGGGATCCATGAAATACATGGAGAACCATTTCGAACTGCGGATTGATCCAACCAAATTGGTCCCGGGCGCTAAATCAGTGATCACCCTGCTGTACAATTATTTTCCCGCAGAGACGCTATCCAATGCCTCGTATAAGGTGGCACGTTATGCATACGGGGACGATTACCATGATGTGATCAGAAACCAGCTGAAAGAACTTTTACACTTACTCGAAGAAAAAACCGGGCCGGTGAACGGTCGCGGCTTTGTGGATTCTGCGCCGGTATTGGAGCGCTCCTGGGCACTGAGATCCGGATTGGGATGGATCGGCAAAAATGGAAATATCATCAATAAGAACTCAGGCTCATATTTTTTCATCGCCACCCTGATCACAGATCTCGAGCTCTCCTATGATGATCCATATGTCAGAGACTACTGCGGCTCATGTACCAAATGCATAGATGCCTGCCCCACCCAGGCCATCAAGCCCGGCAAGGTGGTTGACGGCAGCAGTTGTATTTCTTATTTCACCATTGAGTTGAAAGATGCGCTCATTCCCCACGGCTACGCGGGAAAATTCGAAAACTGGATGTTCGGCTGCGATATCTGCCAGGAAGTTTGCCCCTGGAACAGATTCTCAAAACCCCATGATCATATTGCCCTCAGACCGGGGGTGGCGATCACAGCCTCCAGAGATACTGACTGGGAAGAACTGACCGAGGAGAACTTTAAGAAGCATTTCAAACACTCACCCCTTAAAAGAACAGGATACAAGGGACTCATGCGTAATATCCATTTTTTAAAACAGCAACCCGATGAACCTGCTGGTGAATAAAAGAATAAAGCTCGAAAAGTTCCCGGGCAAAGGCGGCTGGACCTTCTGCAGGCTTCCCGATGTTGCCCCTGACCCGCATGCGCATTTTGGATGGATAAAAGTAAAAGGCACTATAGACGATTTTGAGATCAGGCAATACCACCTCATGCCCATGGGCAATGGCGAACTGTTTTTACCGGTTCGCGCTGAGATCAGAAAAAAATTGAAGAAAGGAGAAGGTGACACCGTCAAAGTAGTATTATACCGTGACCATGAAGATGTATTTATTCCCGAGGAACTGCAAGACTGTCTGAGAGACGATCCTGACGCTGAAAACGCATTCAATATGCAGCCACCAGATAAACAAAGGGAGATCGTTACATTCATCTACGCCCTGAAAAATGAACAAAACCGGGCGGAACGCATCGCCAGCCTCATGAAAAATAAATTCAAATGGCCTTGATGATCTATTAGCACCAGGATCAGGAGAATCCACCTCCGCCCCCTGATCATGTCCACCATTAACTTAACCTGGCAATCCATTTTCGATACTACCTTTACAACATGTCTTACCAGGAACTTGATAGTAAACATATCTGGCATCCGTTCACCCATCAGAAAATGGCAGATGAAAATCTGTTCATTGAAAAAGCAGAAGGTGCGTGGCTGTATGACGATAAAGGGAAGAAATATCTTGATGCCATCAGCAGCTGGTGGGTAAACATTCACGGTCATGCTCACCCTAAGATCGCCGATGCCATTGCGCATCAGGCTGCCACCCTCGAACACATCATTTTTGCCGGTTTTACCCATAAGCCCGCGGTTGAGCTCGCAGAAAATCTGATCCCCTTACTGCCAGGGGAATTCACAAAAATTTTCTACAGCGATAATGGCTCCACGTCTACAGAAGTGGCGTTGAAAATGTCCATTCAATATTGGTGGAACCTCAATGAAAAGAACAGTTCAACATCCAGGAAAAAAATTCTTGCCTTTAGAAACAGCTATCATGGTGATACATTTGGCGCCATGAGCGTGTCTGACAGGGGCATATTCACGCTTGCATTCCAGGACCTGTTGTTTGAAGTGATCTATCTGGATACTCCTTCCTCCGAAAACATCCAAAAGACGCTGACTATCATCGAAGAATATGGCCAACATGTTGCGTGCTTTATTTACGAACCTCTGGTACAGGGAGCAGGCGGAATGAAAATGTACGAAGCGGACCTGCTTGACCAGATCCTCACAAAAGCAAAAGAGTTTGATATCATTTGCATAGCCGATGAGGTGATGACAGGTTTCGGAAGAACCGGAAAGGTCTTCGCCAGCGAGCATATGCGGCAAAAGCCGGACATCATTTGCCTCAGCAAGGGGTTGACCGGTGGCGCTTTGCCACTTGGTATAACAGCCTGTGTAAGCAAAATACACGATGCCTTTGTCCAGAACGATCGGATGATGACATTCTTCCACGGACATTCCTTTACCGCTAACCCAATATCATGCGCGTCTGCCGTTGCGAGTCTGGCCCTGCTGAAGGAAGATCAATGCATGGCCGCCATTGAGCGTATTTCGGCAGCAAATAAAAAATATATAACGGAACTGGAAGACCAGCAATTGCCGCTGGTAAACATACGGCAACAGGGCACTATCCTCGCCTTCGAGGTGGATGAGGGCCGCCATGAATACCTGAATGTTACGGGGCATCTCATCGGGCGTTCAGCCATGGAAAAAGGGCTCTACATAAGGCCCCTTGGAAACACCGTCTATCTCATGCCGCCCTACTGCATTAATGAAGAAGAATCAACTCATATGTTCACCACGCTGACAGATACTTTATACAGATCGATCGGTAACTGGTAAGACCACAAAAAGGAAAGGAGCTTAACCGCAATCAGGCATTGAAAGTATTGGAATGCCGGCACATGAGAAATGCAGCGGATGATCAGCGCTGATCCAGGTAACTTTTTAATCTGTCAAGGCTCTCTTGCATAAGAGGACCTTTCATATCGGCAGCCATCATACCATAAAACTTCTCCCATGGATACCATTTGAGGTCCTCAATGATATACCAGACCACCTGTACGGAATCCGAACTTCTTTTTTCGATGCTGAAGCCTGAGTTGAAATACTTGCTCCTGTTGAGGGAAATTGATGTGGACACACCGTTATCCTCTACACCTTCTATCCTGATGGAATTCATATGACCGTTGGGGGAAGTCCAGTTCAGCAGGGAGTCTTTCACATCAACGACCTGGGCACCCGTAAGCAGACTGTTCCATTGATCCCATGTATGAAGATCTTTCACCACCCGGATAACAGAGTCTTTATCCTGGGAAACCCTGACCCATTTAGAGGTCATGACCTGGTTGGGAAGAATGACGGAAAGTCCGAGCATCACGGTAATGAGGCCGGCAATACCGATCAATACCGGCTTATAAAATCTTCTCATTTACTCCCATTTAAATACCTTGATGGCAATGATATAGACTACCGTGCCCCACAACAGCAACACACCCAATTGCGGTGCGCAATCCGAGATATGGGCGCCTTCAAAAGCTACGTCCCTCATGGCCTGATTCAGGTGTGTGAGGGGAAGTATATTGGAAATGGGCTGCAACCATTTAGGAAAATTATCAATGGGGAAAAAAGTGCCGGCCAATAGAAACTGTGGCAATGTGATGAGGTTTGAAAACGGAGGAATAGCTGCTTCGTTTTTCGCCAGGCCGCTTACAATGAACCCAAAACCCATGAACACCACCAGGCCGAGAAGGCTCAGGAACAACAGCTCCAAAAAGGTGACCCAGCCGTTTATGAGGGTGAAATCAAAAACAAAATAACCAAGGCTAAGGATCACTACAGCGGTCAACATCTGAAAGATCACCCTGCTTAGTGCTTCGCCCATGAGAATGTATCCCTTCTGGATGGGCGATGCGAAAAATCGTTTCAGGACCAGGGACTGACGGAGATTGAAGAAGATAAAAGCTACGCCAAAAACGCCCGCGCTCAGTAACGAAAATCCCAATTGCCCCGGTAAGATAAAATCGATCGTACGATATTTTCTTCCCGGTATCTTATCATTCATCACTACCGACGCTACGGTGGGTTGGTTGGGATGGATGATCTCATTAAAACGAAGGATCACTGTACTTACAATGGATCTGAGCACATTTAAATTCTGCGCATTCACTGCTCCTGAAGACTTCAGATCAACGATATATCGGGGATTGCCCGCCGGATTTGGAGCCACTTTTACAATGGCGGTGATTCGGCCCCGTTCAAGCTCTGACTCCATTTGTGCCAGCGGCTTGTTCACTACCACCAGCCCAACACTATCCCGTAAAACTTTAAGTAATAATGAAGTGGTATCGGATTCCGGATGGAAGCCCACTTTGAAAGTCAGCCTGCCACCGCCGCCAATGAATCCGAACACCATGATAAAGATCAATGGAAACAGCACGCTGAACACGATCGCGGAGGGACTCCTCAGCAGCGAAGTGAAACTGGCTTTTGTAATGGCCAACATGGCCCTGACCTGGCTGTAGGATCTTTTCATACGGAAGCGGCAAAGCTATTGTAAAAAAGCCTAACCCTTTACTTCCAGTTCCACTCAAAGGGCAGCCTTGCCTGAATGGTACCGAAACTTTCTTTGAGCCGTTTCACTTGCCTGAAGAGCTTAGCATTTTCTACCCCCAGTTCTTTTTCAATTACACTGGCGGACGCGTTGTTCATATAGGAACCAAAGAGGTCATCAAAGGGAGATCTTGGCTCCGGATATTCTGAAACATTATATTCTTTCATTTTGGCCAGTTTTGCCGCCGATCTGATGGCATCATCGATCCCGCCAACCCTGTCTACCAGACCGATCTTTGAGGCTCTTGTACCCGTCCATACGCGGCCCTGGGCGATACTGTCCACATAGGCCGTATCGAGTTTTCTGCCTTCCGATACCCTGCCTTTAAAATCTGAATAAATGATATCAACCTGATTCTGGATGATCCTCCCTTCCTGTGCGCTCAAGGGCTTGGAGATAGAAATGGCATCGGCATAAGCCCCTGTTTTCACACGGTCGAACGTGACGCCCAATTTATTCTTAAAGAAGCTCTCCATATTGGGTATCATGGCAAATACCCCTATCGATCCGGTGATGGTATTGGGCTGGGCGAAGATACTGTCCGCCATGCACGAAATATAATAACCGCCACTTGCGGCCACATCACCCATGGAAACCACTACCGGCTTCCCGTCTTTCTTTGCCAGCATGAGCTCTCTCCAGATCACCTCACTGGCGAGGCTGCTTCCGCCGGGCGAGTTCACCCGAAGTACGATCGCTTTTACATTATCGTTGTATCTGATCTTCCGGATCAGGTTGCGATACGTATCGGAACCTACCTGGCCTTCTTCGCCTTTACCATCAACGATCTCGCCCTCTGCATAGATCACGGCTACTTTATCTTTTCCATATTCCCTGATGCTGCGGGTATGCATATACGTTCCGGGCGTGACGAAATTGATCTTGTCATCCTTGCCGATATCAAGTTTCTTCTTGATCTCCTGCTTTACTTCATCATCATATCGTAGGCCGTCGATCAATTTGTAATCCACCGCGGATTTGACATGCTGAATGGCATATGTATCAGCATACTTGCGAAGTGAAGCGGTATCAAGGCTCCTGGAGTATGCAGTGTTTATCAAAAACCGCTCATAGACATCCCCCAGCCAAACCGTAGTCTGAATCCTGTTTGCTTCCGTCATCTTCTCCTCCCTGAAAGGCTCGGTGGCACTTTTGAACTTACCATCGTAAAAGATCTGCGGTTCAATTTCAAGCCGCTTCAACATGTTCTTGAAATAAACGTACTCCACTGCAAAACCTGTCCAGTCAAACATCCCTTTCGGATTAACATAGATCCTGTCTGCCACGTTCGCAATGTGATAAGCCTCTTGTGTCATGTAGTCTCCGTATGCCAATACAAATTTGCCGGAGTTCTTAAATTCAATCAGCGCATTCCTCAGTTCTTCACTGCTGGCATACCCGTTCAGATTCATCTCCGCCTTCAGGTAGATGCCCCTGACAGACGAATCTGCTTTGGCCTTGCGGACCATCCTTACCAGTTCGTAAAGCGTTGGGAGTTCATCCTCCACATTTCCGGTGAACTGCAGGAATGGATTGATCGATTTTTTATCCTGATAACTTTTATTCAAATCGATGAACAGCACGGACCGGGGCTCAATCGATGAATCTTCTTTGGATATCAGGCCGCCGATCAAAACAGAGAAAAATATCAAAATAACACCGCAGAATACAATGATCGCCAGTAGCGCGGCAAAAAACATTTTAAAGAAATTCCTCACGTATTACGAGATTTTATCTGCTAAAAATAGAGTAATTTACCCACCCTCGAATGTTTCGTTCTATGAATCATGCATATTTACTGATAGGTGGCAATATTGGCGATAGAATTGAGAATCTCAGGAAAACCAGGGCCATCATAGCGGCTGTTTGCGGACCTATCCTGCTGGAATCCTCCATTTTTGAGACCTCACCCTGGGGGAAAACAGATCAGGCCGACTTCCTCAACCAGGCATTATGGGTGGAAACGGCCTTGGCTCCCACCCTGCTCCTGGAGAAAATTTTGGGTATTGAACAGGAACTTGGAAGGTTCCGGGCCGAAAAATTCGGGCCCAGGATCATTGATATAGATATCATCTTCTATAATGACGAGGTCCTCGTACTCCCCAGCCTCACCATTCCCCATCCGCACATGCAGAACCGCCGGTTTGTGATGGCTCCTATGGCTGAGATCGCCCCCGGACTGGTTCATCCCCTTTTGCGTAAAAACATGACCGAATTACTGGAAGAATGCCCAGATACACTCGCTGTTGATAAAAAAACATGATGACTTTATTGCCTCTCCTTATGTTTGAGGGGTCATTATGAATTATCATTTCATCTCTATCGAAGGAAATATTGGTGCCGGCAAAACTACCCTCGCCCATATGCTGTCCAGACATTACGGAGCCCGACTCATTTTGGAAGAGTTTGCCGATAACCCTTTTCTACCCAAGTTTTACGAGAACCCGAAACAGTTCGCCTTCCCTTTGGAATTGTTCTTCATGGCAGAGCGGTTTAAACAGCAGAAAGACCTGATCATGCAGAAAGACCTGTTTCAAACGATCACCATTTCTGACTACCTGTTCACCAAATGCCTGTTGTTTGCCAAAGTAAATCTCCCCGATGATGAATTCAGGCTTTACCAACGCTTATTCGATATTCTTTTTCAACAACTCATCCAGCCAGACATACTGATCTACCTGCATTCACCCGTGAATAAACTGCAGGAGAATATAAAGAAACGAAACCGCCCCTACGAACAGATGATCCCGGACGATTACCTGTTCTCCATCCAGGAAACCTATACCCACTATATCAAGCAGCATAATTTCAAAACCTTGTTCATTGACGTCTCGAATTCGGACTTCCTCGGTAACCCCGTCCATGTCAAAACAGTGATAGATGCGCTGGAAAAAGATTACGACCACGGTCAGCATTACCTGGTACTCCCATAATTAGAAGCCATGAAGAATGCTTACCAGGCACTACGGCACCGCGAGTTTCGCCTATACATCATCTCCAGATTTTTCTTCATTCTGGTCCTCAATATGCAGGCCACCCTGATCAGCTGGAAAGTATATGAGATCACCAAAGACCCTTTTAGCATTGGCCTGATCGGACTGATCGAATTCATACCAGCCTTTGCCATGGCCTTCTATGCCGGGCACACCATCGACCGGAATGATAAACGAAAACTCCTGCTGTTTTCCGTTGGCGGAAATCTGCTGCTGACCATGATCCTGACTTTGACCACCCTGCCCATGACTATGAATGCGGTGGGGCAAGACAAGACGTTGCTTATCATTTACGCCGTTATTTTTTGCATTGGAATTATGCGGGCATTCAGCGGCCCCACGTCATTTGCCCTGGTAAGCCAGCTGGTCCCGAAAGAGGAACTTCCGAACGCCATAACCTGGCACAGCGGCTCCTGGCAGATCGGGGCAGTAACGGGCCCTGCACTGGCAGGACTGCTCTACGGCACGGCAGGGATCACACCAACATTTTACGGCATGATCGCAGGACTGGTTGTTGCCTTAGGCTCCGTTTTCTTTATTACCGCTAAACCACCTTCGCCGCAAAAAGCCGGCGAATCAGTTTTAGAAAGTATCCGCCAGGGCTTCATGTTTGTCAGACGGTCAAGGGAGATCCTTGGCACCATTAGCCTGGATCTTTTCGCGGTATTCTTTGGTGGGGCAACAGCACTGCTCCCTTATTTTGCAGATGTCATTTTGAAAACAGGGCCTGAGGGACTGGGCATGCTCCGGTCGGCGCCCGCCATTGGCGCGCTGTTCATACTTACCGTAGTAACCATCCGGCCACTGAAAAAACAACAGGGTCGATTGATGCTGTTCTGTGTAGCGGGCTTTGGGATGATGATCATTTTGTTCGGCATCTCCCAGATGTTCTGGCTCTCGATGGTTGCGCTGTTCATGAGCGGTGTACTGGATGGGATCAGCGTGATCGTAAGGTCTACTATCCTGCAACTGAAGACCCCTGATGAAATGCGCGGCCGTGTGGCCTCCCTGAATAGCATTTTCATTATGTCATCTAACGAACTCGGAGCTTTCGAAAGCGGCCTTACCTCAAGACTTTTTGGCGTGGTCCCTGCAGTGATCTTTGGTGGCGGCATGACTCTGGCGGTAGTCGTAATCACGTGGTTTAAAGCCCCCGGGCTCCGCAAAATAGAGTATTAACATCCCATTCTTTATATTTGCAGACATGGAAGAATCAGTGCGAGAGCAGCTACTCATCTTGTGGACCACTCCGATCTACGCCATCATCATTTTGATGGAGATCGCGCTGAGCAGCTACCACAACAGAGCCTCCTATTCTGTCCGCGACAGCGCCAATAATTTTTTACTGATGTTGCTGAATGGAGGACTTGATCTTATCTTTCGATCCTTTTATGTGATGGTCCTGGTTGCCTGCTGGAACTATCGTTTTACTGAAATAACAAATCCCTGGATCTACTGGCTTACCCTATTACTGGCAGAGGATTTTATTTTTTACTGGCTTCATCGTTTTGACCACCAGATCCGCCTCTTCTGGGCCGTCCATGTCACCCACCATTCGTCCAGTAAAATGAATTTCACGGTAGGATTCCGCTCCTCCGTTTTTCAACCACTTTATCGGTTCATCTATTTTATTCCGCTGGCCTTCCTTGGATTTAAACCCATGGACATCGTATTCATGTACTCCGCCACCCAGATCTGGGGCATCCTGATCCATACCGAGTTTATCAGAAAGATGGGCTGGCTCGAATATATCCTGGTAACCCCCTCCCATCATCGGGTTCACCACGCCTCCAATGCCCTATACCTGGATAAAAACCTGGGCATGTTCCTGATCCTTTGGGACAAATGGTTCGGGACTTTCCAGCAGGAGTTGCCAGAAGAACAATACCAACCCCTGCGTTACGGTCTCACTACGCCGCTCAAAAAAGAAACCCCGGACCATATCATTACACATGAATGGGTAGCTATCGGTAAGGATGTATTCCGTAAAAATATCAGCTGGTCTCAGCGCCTCAGGTATTTATTTGGCCCACCGGGCTGGAGCCACGACGGCAGCAGGAAAACCAGTAAACAGCTGAGAGATGAAGAATCAGCCAGCACTTAGCCTATTGCGATAAGGCGCTCCAGCACATGGTAAACAATCGGACAAAAAGTTGAATTTTTCAGGGTCAGCGCCTGACGCTTATACAGTACGTCTTCGTCAGTATACGGAAAGCGGGCACAGTCGGAAGGTCTCTGATCATATATGGAGCAGGCATTATCGGCCCCTAAAAAAGGACAGGGGGAAGACTTCACCACATAATCCCCCTCATGATCCAAATCCAGGTAGGTATCGATAAAATCGCTTTCCTTCATCCGCAGATGCTTACTGATCCGCTTGATATCGGGAGTTTTAAACCGCGGGGAATAGGTTTTACAGCAATTGGCACAGCTCAGGCAATCGATTTTCTCCATGGCTTCTTCATGCAACTCCTGCTGGTGGCGAAGCACGATGTTCTTGTCAGCCTTGCTGAGAAACCGTTTATAATCCTTCTGCCGGGCCTGGGATTTTTTTTCCCAATTATTTAATAAACTCACGATCCAAAAATAGCAAATAAGCCCGTTGGCGAATGGACGAATCAGCGAATTAACGGATTTTAAGAAGCAGTAGTACCATCAATCATGGAAATGCCTTGCAGAATTAGCCAATCCGTCAATTCGCCAATCCGTTAATTCGCCAAATCCTTACACAAAAGGAGCATTATCTCGGCCTTCCCTCGTAAATTTGCAACGCTTTAGAACCAGATTTAACCTTCATCTCATGAACATCGCAGACCAGGGACAGAACGAATTTCAACGCAGGCATATTGGACCGGACAAGAGAGAAACAGCCAGGATGCTGAAAACGATAGGTGAGGCTTCGCTGGACTCCCTGATCAACAAAACCGTACCTCCCGCCATCAGGATGAATCATGAGCTGGACCTCCCGGAGGCTATGACCGAATTTGAATACCTCCAACACATCCAGGAAGTTAGCCTCGGTAATAAAGTATTCAGAAACTACATCGGGCAGGGATATTACGATACCATCACACCAAGCGTGATACTGAGGAATATTTTCGAGAATCCAGGTTGGTACACCCAATACACCCCTTACCAGGCCGAGATCTCCCAGGGGCGACTGGAAAGCCTCCTGAACTACCAGTCCATGGTTTCAGATCTTACAGGACTGCCAATCGCCAACGCTTCCCTGCTTGACGAAGCTACCGCAGCGGACGAGGCAATGACCATGTTCTTCAATAGCCACAACAAACAGGAACATATCGACAAACCCAAATTCTTCGTGGACCAGCACGTGTTTCCTCAAACGCTGGATGTGCTGTATACCCGCGCCATTCCCATCGGTATACAGATCGAGGTTGGAGATTATAAAACAACCAACATTGATCACCATTATTTTGGAGCACTGGTTCAATATCCGAACGACAAGGGTTCGATAGAAGATTACCGAACTTTCGTGCAACATGTACATGAATCCGGGGGATATGTGGTGATGACAACGGACCTGCTGGCACTCACCCTGCTTACCCCACCCGGGGAATTAGGCGCTGATGTTGCCTGTGGGTCAGCACAACGTTTTGGCGTGCCTCTCGGATACGGAGGTCCACACGCGGCTTTCTTTGCCACCAGGGAAGAATTCAAGAGATCCCTCCCTGGCAGGATCATAGGAGTAAGCATCGACGCCAAAGGCAACCGGGCCCTTCGTATGGCACTGCAAACACGCGAACAACACATTAAGCGGGAAAAAGCAACGTCAAATATTTGTACTGCCCAGGCATTGCTGGCCAACATGGCAGCTATGTATGCCGTTTACCATGGTGCGCAGGGCCTCGCCGAGATCTCAAAACGCATTGCGCTTTACACGCAGACCACGGCCGAAGCCATCGAAGAAAGAGGCTTCGATCTTTTATCACAAAACTATTTTGATACCATCACTGTCGTATGCGATGATGTTAAACGAATCAGGGAAAAAGCAGAGGCCCAGATGATCAACCTGAGATATATCGACAACAGGCATATTGGCATATCACTCGATGAAACCACTACGATCGCTGACTTGTATGACCTGATCAATTGTTTTGAAAACGACGTCGACCCCGTTGCTTTCAGCATTGCATCTGATGCCACGCTTGACCATCTACCGGTGTCCCTTACACGAAGTTCTTCTTACCTCACCCATCCCGTATTCAACGCACACAGGAGTGAGAGCCAAATGATGCGGTATATCAAGAGCCTGGAGAACAAAGACCTTTCTTTGAACACTTCAATGATCTCCCTGGGCAGTTGTACCATGAAACTGAATGCCGCCAGCGAAATGATGCCGCTTAGCTGGGCCCACTGGAGCAAGATGCATCCATTTGTGCCTGCCGATCAGGCAGAAGGTTACAAATACATCGTTGACCAATTGTCGGCCTATCTCTGCGAAATCACGGCTTTCGACGCCTGCAGCCTGCAGCCAAACAGTGGTGCACAGGGCGAGTATGCAGGATTGCTTACCATCCGGGACTACCATATCAGCAGGGGGGATCATCATAGAGATGTGATGTTGATCCCGATCTCTGCGCACGGCACCAACCCTGCGTCAGCAGTAATGGCAGGGATGAAGGTAGTTGTGGTGAAGGCCCTTGACAATGGATATATAGACATTGAAGACCTTAAGGCCAAAGCTATTCTGCATAGTGGGTCGCTGGCCGGCATCATGATAACCTATCCGAGTACGTATGGCGTTTATGAGGAAACCGTAAAGGAAATCACGGCGATCATCCATGAACATGGAGGACAGGTCTACATGGATGGCGCGAACATGAACGCCCAGGTCGGTCTTACCGCACCTGGCCTCATTGGCGCTGATGTCTGCCACCTCAATCTGCACAAGACATTTGCCATACCTCACGGCGGCGGAGGCCCCGGCATGGGCCCAATTTGTGTAAAATCACATCTTGCACCTTTCCTGCCCGGTCATGTTTTTACGGATGAGACAAAGGCTGTTCATACTGCTGTAAGTGCTGCTCCTTATGGAAGTACTTCTATCTTGCTGATCAGTTATGGCTATATCCGGATGCTTGGCTACGGCGGTGTAAAGAAAGCTACCGAGTACGCTATCCTGAATGCCAACTATATGCGGGCCAGGCTGCAAAATCAATTTGACATCCTTTATCTGGGTACCAATGGAACTTGTGCGCATGAATTTATCGTAGACCTGCGGCCATTCAAGAAATCGGCTGATATAGAAACGGAGGATGTGGCGAAGCGGCTGATCGATTATGGCTTCCACGCTCCCACCATGAGTTTTCCTGTTCCCGGCACCATTATGATTGAGCCAACAGAGAGCGAAGACAAAGCCGAACTTGATCGTTTTTGCGATGCCATGCTTTCCATTCGTGAAGAGATCAGGATGATTGAAGAAGGTAACGCCGATAAAAAAGATAATGTTTTGAAAAATGCGCCGCATACACAATTTACTGTAGTGAGCGATAGCTGGCCGCATCCCTATTCCCGGGAGGAAGCCGTTTTCCCACTCGATTATGTGAGGCTGAGTAAATTCTGGCCCAGCGTTTCAAGGGTAAATAATACGCATGGCGATAGAAATCTTATTTGCACTTGTGAACCGGTCAGCGCATATTTGGAAGAAGCGTTGAAATAAATGTCAGGCACATATCCTACAGGTCAGCATTCATTTATGCTGACCTTTTCTGTGTCAACTCATCAAACTTTTTGTGATAGATCGGACTTTCCGTTCCACCCCACCGATCCCAGAACGTAAAATATAAGCCGAAATTATATTTGAATTGCTTATGATGAAGGCCATGGTGAGTGGCACCGATCAATAGTCTCCCCATCGGATATTTCGCAAACCACCCGGGATAGATCTCAATCCCAAGATGATTGATCACGCTTGATAACGTCATGCAGGTGAAGAGAAAGATGAGTGCATGGAGATGAATCGGGATCAGTATCACAATCAGGGGTATAATAATGGCCTGGAGCAGCGCCTCCAGGGGATGAAAAGAAAATGCCGTCCATGGTGAAGGAATGTGGCTCTCGTGGTGGACCTGGTGCACATGTTTAAACACCCCCGGGTGATGCATGAACCGGTGTACCCAGTAATAGTAGGTCTCATGGAGGAAGAAAAAAACGGGCAGGCTGATCACTGACCACCACAGAGGGTAACTGTTATCGCGATAAACCTTTGTATAGCCCTCCTTCCAAACTAAGAGCATGAGCGCCCCGGTGAATGAAAATATGAGTGCGGTAATGAGGCTCCACTTGATCTCCCTTCTAAACTGGCCTTTGTTGTATTTCTTATCAGCGTGCAATTTACGCGCTCTCCAGTAATCGCGCTTCCAAACATAGAAATACAAATGAAAAATACCTGCAATGAGGAAATATCTTCCCATAATCAGAACAAACATGACAAGAAAAGATAATGCAAATAATGCGGGGAGGCTTAAGGAAAGATTCATAGCTAATAAAGGTAAAAAATAATACCAGAGTAACTCGCATAGATTATTATTCAATACATAAAAAAAGATGAAGACTATCCTCCAGATCAGGTCAAAATCAGTCTGCCAGCCATGGCATCGTTGGCTCCCTTGAAGACCTTGAAAATCTCGATGCTAAAGAAACATCTATAGATAGGCCGGAACGTAAGCACATCCTGGGCCAGGAGTATATCAGGCCCGGCCTACTCCACGGACTTTCGGATAGCACCCCTTCATAGGACGGTGAAGAAGGCATTGGCGTAGTTAGATCAATTGAACAAACCGGACTACGACGAAGGGCTCAGGGTCACGGGAAATGATACAAATATTCCAGCTGAGGAATTGGCTATGCAGGAACGGATGGACGACTTTAAAGCAACGGCCGACAACCAGAATCTTGTCAGTGCGGCCCTTGATACCCTCGACCACAAAGGAGAAAAACTTAACGAAAAAAATTCTGGACAGGAACTGTAAGACGATGACCTTAATACGGCTACGACCGTACAAGAAGATGCTATGGAAGATATTGGCGAAGAGGACGAAGAGAATAATACTTATTCCCCCGATGATGCTGAAGATGAAGACGGGAGCAGGAACCAGTAGCAGACTCTGTTTTTCACCAATGTTGCTGAACTTATGAAAGGGTGTTGAAATCCTATGTGAAATACCGGTTTATGATCGATTACGCTTCGATGAAATGAAATGAAATCAAAACTAAAACTCCACAACAAATCCGATACTCGGCAACCGCGAACCACTATCCTGCGGCAGTAAAACACCGATCGCATTCTGACGGTTGTTCTGCGCCGAAGGATCACCAAAGACACCCGGATTATAGGGCTCACCGGTTGTAGTGGCAATAGATTCATCAGGATTACGCTTTAGCGTCCAACCGTCAGGTGTCGGGTTCACACTATTGTATACATTCTGTATATCTAAAAACAGATCGAGGGACCATTTGGCAAAGTTGAATTTCTTATCGATCCTAAGATCGGCAGC
>Ga0164292_10000301_pt1 | contig 37129 bp, 34 predicted proteins | sample GEODES117metaG_FD_111486 | JGI IMG/M metagenome (GOLD analysis project Ga0164292, IMG submission 111486) | Eutrophic lake water microbial communities from Lake Mendota, Wisconsin, USA - GEODES117 metaG | ecosystem: Environmental > Aquatic > Freshwater > Lake | place: USA: Lake Mendota...
AGCTTCATTCGGCAGGGAATTCCGGCGCTCGCCTTCAAGGTGGGCTATCGCACCGGCACACCCGAAGAGAAGACGTGGCAGGCGTGGGTGCGCGATCACTACCACAAGCTGAGCGACGACGTGACGCAGCCGGTCGACTTCGCCACGGCCGCGGCGTTCAACGAGATGTACGCCGACCTTGCCATTCGCGTGGCCAACCGCGCCAAGCGGCCGGCGTGGCGCACGAACAGCTTCTTCGCGTCGCCGGTGCCCTGACCGTCGTAGTCAGCCGGTGCGCGCGAAGGCGCGCACCGGAAACGTGCCCACACCCACGAGTTTGGGCGGCACGGCGGTGAAGGTGAAGCCGTCGTCGGGGAGCGCCGCCAGACCGGTCAGATGCTCGGCGATCAGAATCTCCTCGCGCAGCAGCACCGAGTGCACCGGTCGCGTGCCACCGTCGGTGTCATCGATATTGAAGGAGTCGATGCCCACCAGCACCGCGCCGGCATCGCGCAACCACACCGCGGCGTCCTCGGTGAGATGCGGGTGTCCTTCGAAATAGCGGTCGGTCTGCCAGTGCGCGTCCCACCCGGTGTGCACCAGCACGGCCTTGCCGCGAACTTGGCGCCCCACGAACGCTTCGGGGCCGATCGCGCGTGACGCACGATGCGTGGCCCGTACCACGAGCGCCGGAATATCCACGAATCGCTCGAGTTCCATTGCCGCGGTATCCCGCCCGTCCGCGTAGCGATGAAACGGGCAGTCGATGTACGTGCCCGTGTTCGTCACCAGCTCCACGCGCCCGATGTGAAACTCGGTGCCGGGCGCGTAGCGGGCCCGCGAGTCCTCGCGGCTCAGAAAATCGCAGATGACGGGAGCGGGAAGGCCCTTGTAGTAGACCTTCCCGCTTTCGATGTGATGGCTCAGGTCGAAATAGCTTGCCACGCCAGCGTCAGCGAATGATGTAGAACTGTTCCTGGCGTGGCCGGAAGAACACGAAGCCATTCTCTGTGAGATGCGCGTCGTCTTCGAACATCACGAACAGCTTCTTGCCGCCCCACTCGGGAATGGCGGTGGCGGTGTTGAGCTCGATACTGATGTACGACCCGCTCCGCAGGCGCGAATTCTGCGCGGTGGTGTCGCTACGCAAGGCGCTGCGGAAATCGATGGAGGCACCGAGGCCGTGGCCCTGCGCGCCGATGGGGTGCGAGTAGATCATCGCTTCGATGCCACGCTCCTTCATTTCCGCCATCGTGGCATTGAACACCGCGCCGCCCGTGCGTCCCGCGCGCGAGTGCCGCTTCATCAGGGCGTCCTGCAGCGTGTTGGAGTTGGCCATCGCCTGCTTGATTCCCGCCGGCACGTCCTTTTCGCCAGTCTTGAGCACGTAGCCCATCTTCTGCCAATCGGTATCGAAGCCCATGTAGCTGATCCCGAAGTCGATGTGCACCACGTCGCCGCGTTCGATCACGGTTCCCTCCGGGGCCACGGCGAGAAAGCCGCGTGACGTGGCCACATCACCGGTGGCGCGCTGCACCCGCAGGTCGGGCTGGAACCAGGTACGTACGCCGGCGGCCCAGAGCATATCGAAGAGCGCACGGCGCACGTCACCCACCGTCGTCTTGCCCGGGGTGATCACCTCATTCGACAGCGCCCGCTTCACGATGGCTTCGGTGACCTTGACCGCCGTGCGGTAGTGCTCCATCTCCTCGGGAATGCGCGTGTCGAGATACTCCTGCGTGAGCTCGCCGGCGCTCATGAAGGTCTTCTCGGCGTCCGGGCCGAGTGTTTCGGCCAGGAAACGATAGCTATCGTAGCCGAGCGAACGCGTTTGCCCGCGTGTGCCGCGAATGCCGAGACCGATCGTGGCCGGCTTGAACTTCTCGTACAGTTCGCGGAGCGTGGCGGCCGGCGGACGCGGCTCGGTGGTGGGCGCATCGAAGAAGCGCGCCAGGTTTTCCTCGGTGTAGCCGGTGATGGCGAACTTCTTGAGCCCCTCGCTGCCACCGTCGATGAAGACGAAGAAGTCCCGATTGCCCGTGTACGGGCGCGGCGGCGCCACGTACTGCGACAGCGGATCATCGTGAAATTCCTCGTTCACCACGATCCACATGCCCACGCCATGACGGCGCATCATGGGCAGCAGCATCTCGTGTCGCTTGCTCAGCCACTGTTCGCGTGTGGCGATCTGCTGCGACCACGGCAACAGACTGTCGGCTTCCGGCACCCGCATGCTCGAGGGGCGCGGCTTGGTTGCCGCCACGCGCGTACGTGGCCGCGTATCCTGCGCCGCAAGCGGCGTGGACGACACGAACAGCGCGGCGGCCACGGGCAGCAGTACTCCGAGAGTCTGGCGCATCAGTTGGTCGTTCCCTTGCGGTAGTCGAGCTGCGGCTTCTGGTTGCCGAGCACGGTTTCGTATTTGAAGTTGGGGCCGCGCTTGGCGTCGAGTTCCTTCTTCGCTTCGGCGATCGTGGCGGGCGACGCGAACAGGTCAGCTGCGGTGAGCGCCATGGTCTTGGCGGCCACCATCATCCCCTTCGACCCGATGCTCATGCCGCCGGCGGCCACGGCCTGCCACGAGTGAGCGGCGGTACCCGGCACCCAAGTGGCCGCGCCCAACTGTACGGTGGGCACCATCCAGCTTACGTCACCCACGTCGGTCGAGCCGGCGCCGGGCTGGCCCACGACGAGTGGCTTGATCTTCTGAGTTGCTTCCAGCGCCACCGGCACGAACGCCTCACTCTTCTGCAGCTTCTCCGCGAACACACGCTCTTCCGGTGACAGGGTGTAGCCACCCACGCGCTCGAGGGCACGCTGCTCCACACGCAGCAGCGTTTCGTTCGGCAGCAGCGAATACACCGAGCCGATGAGCTGCAGCTCGGAGGTGGTGCCGGTGCCGATCGCCGCGCCCTTCGCTGCCTCCACCACGCGGCCCCACACGTTCTTCACCACGTTCATGTCCACGTGGCGCACGTAGTAGTACACCTCGGCTTCATCGGGCACCACGTTCGGCGCCTTGCCACCGTTCGTCACCACGTAGTGGATGCGCGTGCCGTCCGGCACGTGCTCACGCAGAAAGTTGGTCATCACGTTCATCACTTCCACGCCGTCGAGCGCGGAGCGGCCGCGCTCGGGTGCGGCTGCGGCGTGTGACGAGATGCCATGGAAGCGGAACTTGCCGGTGATGTTCGCCATCGTGCGCTCACCGGTGGCGGCGTTCTCGTCGCCCGGATGCCATGCGATCACGGCATCCACGTCGTTGAACACGCCATCGCGCACCATGTACACCTTGCCGCTGCCGCCTTCTTCGGCCGGCGTTCCGATCATGCGGATGGTGCCCTTCACCTTGTTGGCAATCATCCACTCCTTCACGGAGATGGCGGCCGCCGTGCTCGCGGCGCCGAACAGGTGGTGGCCGCAGCCATGGCCAGGTGCGCCGGCACGAATCGGCTTGCGCTCCGGCACGGCGTCCTGCGACAGGCCGGGGAGCGCGTCGAATTCACCGAGAATCGCGATGACGGGCTTGCCGCTCCCATACTCGGCGATGAACGCCGTGGGCTCGCCGGCCACGCCGGCTTTCACCGTGAATCCCGCATTCTTGAGCTCCGACTGCAGCAGGGCGGAGCTTTTCTCCTCCATGTATCCCACCTCGGCAAAGCCCCAGATCTGCTTGGCCACACCGGCGTAGCGCTCAGCGGACGCATCGAGCGCCGCGAGCATGGGGGCGGTATTGAGGGCAGGCTTGGGGAGCGCGGGCTGCGCGGCGAGCGGGGCCGACGCCGGCGCCACAGCGCCGACGAGGGAGAGTGCGAGCGTGCGCGCAGCAAGCGCCGGGCGGAGACGGCTACGATGCATCGGAGAATCCTCGGGGGGAGAACAGGGCCGGCCGGCCTGGGCCCACACATCGGTGTGAACCCGCGACCGGCCCCGAGAATTCTATACAGCGTACCCCACCATCGTTATCCGGCGCGCACGGCACTCAGGAAGCGGGTCACTTCCGTCTGCAGCAGCTCCGCCATGTGCGACAGCTCCCCGGATGCGAGCGACAGGTGCCCCGCGGCGGTGCTGGTCTCGGCCGCCGAGTGCGAGACATCGATGATGCTCGTGCTGACTTCCCGGGTGCCCGTGGCGGCCTCGTGGATGCTGCGCGCGATATCCTCGGTGGCGGCCCGCTGATGCTCCACGGAGCTGTTCACCGACGCGGCCGAGACATGCAGTCGCTGGATCGCTCCGGAAATGGATTCGATGGCCTCCACGGCATCGGCGGTAGCCTTGTGAATGTCGTTCACCTGCCGCTCGATTTCCCCGGTGGCCTCGCCCGTTCGGGTGGCGAGGGTCTTCACCTCGCTGGCCACCACGGCGAATCCGCGACCGGCCTCACCAGCACGCGCCGCTTCGATATTGGCGTTCAACGCCAGCAGGCGGGTCTGACTCGCAATGTCGGTGATCAGCTTCACCACCCGCGCGATCTGGGCCGACGCCGCTGTGAGCGAGGCGACCACCTCGCCGGCATGCTGGGCGGCCATGACGGCTTCGCTGGCCGCATCCACGCTGCGTCGCGACAGATCGTCGATCTGACTGACGGTGGCCGAGATTTCCTCGGTGGCTGCCGCCACCGTCTCCATGCTGCGGCTCGTTTGCTCCGCGGCTGCCGCCACCATGGTGGCGTGCGACGTGGTGTGATCGGCGGTGCCGGCCAGTGAATCCGCGGTGGCGCGACTCTCCGTAGCCGCGGCGGCCACACTGTCCACGACGGTCTTCACGGCCGCCTCGAATTCGTCAGCCAGCCGCAGGCGTGACTGCTCACTGTCGCGGAGTCGCTCCGTCTTGGCCGCCATCTGGTCCGTCGCGGAGTTGATGAGGCGAGCGGCGCCGCGGAAACTGCCGGGGAGGCCACGCTCCAGCACCCGGCGCCAATACTTCTCGTCGCTGGCGTGCTGCAACGACGCGCGTGCTTCGCGGATGAACGCATCGGTGAGGTCGAGCAGATAATTCACCGATACCGCCAGCTCGCCCAATGGTCCGGTGCGCGAGACGCCCAGCACACGCGGCTCGAGATCACCCTGGGCCGTGCGCGTACACACCGCAACGATGGTGGCGACGTCACGGTGCACGTGGTCGAGTTCGGCGCGCAGGGCATCCCGTTCGCCGCGGAGCGCATCCCGTTCCGCCTGGAGCGCCTGGTACTCACTGGCCACGATGATCGGGGTGGCGATGGCGCGGGGGCGTGCGGTCTTCGTCTTGGTCGTCATAGTGTCCACACCCATTCGGCGTAGGTCATCCCGGTGGAGGCCAGTTCCCCTTCGAGCATCGCGGTGGAGGCCACGAGGCCATCACGGCGGTCGGCATGTCGCCGTTCGAGGGCGCGAAGCGCGTCGTAGAGCGGTTCGATGCGGGCGAGCGCCGCCGGCTGCGGGCACCGCCGATTGGAGTGATAGCCCACGATGCGCCCCTGGGTATCGAACGACGGCGTGACGTGCGCGAGGACCCAGTAGTGATCGCCGTTGCGCGCCATGTTGTTCACGTACGCGAAGATTTCGCGACCGGCCTGCACCTCGTCCCAGAGCAGCTTGAAGACGGCCCGCGGCATGTCGGGGTGCCGGATCACGGCGTGGGGTTTGCCGAGCAATTCGTGCTCCTCGAACATCGAGACACGAAGGAAGATGTCGTTGGCATAGGTGATGTGACCGCGAAGATCCGTTTTGGAGACGATGATCTCCTCTTCGCCAAACGGTCGGGCAAGGCCCGTGGGGGTAACGCGCAGGACTTCGGTCATGAGTGTGGCAGAAAAGGGCCGGGCACAGCACGCCCGACGTCGGGCATCTCGGGAAGAGTGTCGGGCGCTGCCGGTGACACTGAATGAGGGAATCCCCTACGGTGGCGTGCGGGAGCAGTAACTTTTTGTGATGACCGCTTCAGGAAACTTCGTACGCGCCCGCTGGGCCACACGCGCGCCGTCGGCTGTCGGCTTCGGTGTGGTAGGGGTAGGGCTGGCGTTCGGCGCCACCCGCATTCCCCTTGGTTCTGGGAATCGGGCGCTTGCCGGTGTCGCTGCATGAGCGCCCTGGCACCCGTGCAACCGGTCGTGGTGTCGTGGAGTGGCGGCAAGGACAGCACGCTCATGCTCGAGCGGCTGCTCGCTGATCCCCGTGTGGTGGTGCGGGCGCTCGTCACCACGGTGTCGTCGGTGTACGATCGCATCAGCATTCATGGGGTCCGGCGTTCCATTCTGCGGGCACAGGCCGACGCCCTCGGCCTACCGTTGCACGAGGTACTTCTGGGCGCGACGGTCACCAACGACGAGTACGAGCTGGCCTTCGCCAACGGGCTGCAGACGCTGGTGGAGGCCTATCCGGATACGCGGTGCATGGCGTTCGGTGATCTGTTCCTCGAGGACGTGCGGGCCTATCGCGAGGCGTTGATCGGGCGGCACGGCTGAACCGGGATGTACCCGCTCTGGGGAGAGGCCACGGCGCCACTGGCGCGCTACTTCGTCGACCGTGGCTACGTGGCCACGCTGTCGTGCGTCGATACGCAGCAGCTCGACGGGGCCTTCGCCGGCCGAGTGTACGACCATACCCTGCTCGATGCCCTGCCGCTCTCGGTGGACCCGTGCGGCGAACGCGGCGAGTTTCACACGTGCGTTACCGCCGGGCCCATCTTCACCCGGGCAATTGCGGTCACGATCGGTGAGCGCGTGCTGCGCGACGATCGTTTCCAGTATTGCGACCTCGTGGACCACTGAGCGCCGAGCGGGGGCGTTGCGCGCAGCGCCTCAGCGGGCGAGCGGATTGCGCCGGCTTTCCCAGGTGCGTTTTGCGGCGTCCACCTGATTGGTCACGCGCTGCAGAAAAAGAAAGAGCACGGGGGTCACCAGTACCGAGGCAAGCATGATCGCCATGGTCGCCTGGTCGGTCTTCCCGCCCCTGGCGGCGTACCACATCATCGCCTGTACGGCGATGAAGATGCCGTTGGTGAAACACGAGACGACATCGAGGAACCACTGCATGGTGGCGACGATGGGCTGCTGCAGCTCGGCCGGCAGCTTGAGCAGGTCGTCCTTGCCGGGGAAGTTGAAACGCTCCGGATGCGCCGGCAGGGAACGACGGATCCCTTCGATGAGCCCCTGGGTGAGCAGGGCGATGACCGGTAGCAATGCCCAGAGGAACGGCGAGCGGGGCATGGTGTGGGTCACGCGCCCGTTGAAATCGATGGAGCGCGGGACCTCGGCCGGCAGTGACGGATAGACCGCCGCGCTGAAGACCAGCAGCATCGCCATGAGGAGCCACGGAAGCACACGCCAGAGTCGCATGAAGATAATCTCACCAACGGACACCCGGACGGCTACAGCTGGCGGTGTCGTCCCGATAAGCTTCAGCAGCTACGACTCCTTCGCCCCGACCGTCGCACCATGCAGATCGACATGACCGCTCCCGCCGCTCCCGCGTCCCTTTCGCCCCTGCAGACCGCCGGCGCGGCCGCTGCGCTTGGCGTGGTGGCGTACAGCATCATCGATGCCACCCCGTGGTTCACGGCACAGGGCATTCCGCAGGGCGCGGTGCAGTTTCTCTGGCTGCTGTTCGTGATGTTCGGGTCGGGGCTGTGCGGGTGGCTCAACACCGATCGCGCCTGGCGCTGGGCCACCGTCTTGCTGGCGGTGCAGCCGATCCTGATGCTCGTGATCACCGCCATTCGCGGAGAGCCGGACGATTCGCCGGCCACCATTCCGGCCCGCACGTCGGCGTTCATCGCCGCTGTGTTCGTCGCCACCGTGAGCCCGTTCGCCCTGATTGCAGCGGCGGCCATGGCCTCGAAGCGGAAGAGCGAGTCGCGGTAGGCGCCACGTCTTTCGATGTCTCGACCATCTGAGGCGCTGCCGTAAGCGAACGACGGGCCGACTCGGCTACGGCTGAATCGCCCGCCGCCGCTTCATCAGGGCCTCGATCTCGTCGATCTCGCGCGGCACCAGCGAGATGCGCTCGAGCCCCTTGTTGGTAATGATGTAGTCGTCTTCGATGCGCACGCCGGTGTTCTCGTACTGTTTCACCTTGGCGAGCACCTTGGCCTTGAACTGCCGGTTGCGCGGCGTGTCCGGCAGCACGTCGAGCGCCCGCGTGCTGATGTAGATCCCGGGCTCGATGGTGAAGGCATCGCCCTCGGCGAACGTACCCCCGTTGCCATCGCCCTGCAGCGGATCGTGCACGGCCAGACCGATGCCGTGCGAAATGCCGTGAATCATCCAGAGGTTGGCCTGCTTGCAGCCGGCGGGATTGGCGGTGCAGTCCACACGCCAGGGTGGATCGTACATCGCGTCCTCGCTCTCGATGAGCCCCAGCGCGGCGAGCCCTCGGGTGCGTACCACCACGGAGCTGTCGGCGGCCGCACGGATGCGCATGCCAGGCTTGCTGTTGCGTTCCGCGGCTTTCTGGGCGTCGAGCACGAGCTGGTACACGGCCCGCTGTTCGCTGCTGTAAACGCCGTTCACAGGGATGGTGCGCGTGACGTCGGCCGCGTAGCCGCGATATTCGGCCCCGGCGTCCATGACGACCAAGTCGCCCGGCTTCACCGGGTCCATGTCCTTCATGTAGTGCAGCGTGGTGCCGTTGTAACCGGCGCCCACGATCGAGCCGTAGGCCGGGCGCTCGGCGCCTCGACGCGTGAACTCGTATTCGAGCGCGGCGCGCAGCTCGTACTCGTGCTGCGGATTGGCCGTGAGCATGGCGGCGCGGTGCCCCTCGCTCGAGATCTCCACCGCCTTGCGAATGAGGGCGAGCTCCGCCGCCGACTTGCGCCCGCGCACGGCGAGCACGTGTGGCATGGCGTTGCGGATCGTCAGCTGCGGATGTTTGCGCGTGAGCTGCTTCACCGCTTCCTGGCCACGCGTGAGCGTGTCGACGCGGGAGAAGTCCATCGTTTCCACATCGGGGATGTGGTAGAACGGCAATCCCGTGGCGACGAGCGAATCGAGCACCCCCCAGATCGCGTCGTACGAGCGCGCGGGCAGCCCCGTGCGCACCACGCTGTTCGACGAGTCGGTCCGCTGGCCGTAGTAGAACGCGGTGCGGGGTTCGAGCTTCGTGAGGAACAGGGTGGTGGTGGGCTGCTTGTCGCGCACCACCATCACGAACGCGTGATCGGGTTCGTTGAGTTCGGTGAGATAGCGGAACGCGGCGAGCTGGTAGAACGTGCTGAAGTCGTGCACGAGTGCTCGCCCGCCGAATGCCACCACCACGCCGTTGCCGACGCGGTCAGCGAACGCGGCGCGACGCGACTTGAGTTCGGCCGGGCCGACGGCGGTGTCGGATTGCGCTCCGAGTACCGGAACGATGCTCAGCAGGCCAGCGAGGGCGAGGACAGCACGCATGGTGAGAGGCATGAGGGGAATTTGACCACCTCTCTCAAGCTACCGATCGGCGCTCGTTCAGGCAGCCTGTCGCCGATGCTGCTTGTTCGCATACATGGCCGCATCGGCCCGGGCCACCCACTCGCTCACCCCTTCTCCCGGTCGCCACTCGGCCACACCTGCACTTGCCGACAGCGGTAGCCCCGACTCGGTATGCGGCCAGGGTTCGTCGGCGAGCGCGGCGTGCAGCCGCTGCGCCAGCCGGTCTCCCAGTGCGAGGGCGCTATTGGGCAGAATCACCGCGAACTCGTCACCCCCGATGCGGCACAACTGATCGCCGTCTCCCAGAAACACGCGGTGCAGGGCCCGCGATACCGCGACCAGCGCCGCGTCACCGGCGCCGTGGCCGTGCGTGTCGTTGATGGGTTTGAGCCGGTCGAGATCGATGATCACCATGCACAGCGGCCCACCGCTGAGCGCGTGGAGAGCCGTCTGCCGCGACACGGCCCGATCGAAGGCACGCCGGTTGCCGAGCCCGGTGAGCGCATCGGTCTCGCTCTGCTTGCGGGCATCGTCGAGCTGCCGTCCGAGCTGCTCCACCCGTGACGTGAGCGCCGAATAGATGGCCTGATGGGCCCCCTGCCGCGTACGGGTGGCGTACTGCATCGCCTCCATGGCATGCTCGATTTCGTTCTTCACGGCCCCCGTCTCGAGCTTGTGCAGGGCGTGCCGCACCCGCTCCATCTGCTGCTGATGTGCGCCATCGGCCGTTCTATCTGCCATGAAGGCCTCGTGCGAACGCTCGACGCACACCCAGAGCGCCTCACGCAGGTCGCCCAGGGCCTGCTCCACGAATTGCCGCTCGGCGACGCGATGCCCCGCAAACGCCTGGGTGACGCCGCTCCAGTCCCGGTGGTTCACCCCCACCGCGCTCGCCCCGGTGTCGACCGTTCCGGCGTCAGGTTCCGGCTCCGGAGTCGTCCCCAGCAGCGCACGGCGACGCCAGCGCTCGAGCTGGTCCTGCGCGTCGGCTGCCGGGAGATGCGAGAGATCGAAACACCCGCGGATGTACGAGGACATCAGTGACCCCACGGCATCCAGCAGCCTCGCCGCCTCGTCGTCGGTGGACGGCGACGACGGCGCGGACTCCGCGGTAGTGGCGGGACCAACGGATGAGCGCTTGAAGAACACGGCAGTGGCGGGTGAGGAGTCGGCTCGCCGGTGTGAGTATCGGCCGCCCTTGACCCGCGCTTCAATGCCGCGACATGGGGGATTTCCCTCCTGATGTGTCTCTTTCCACGGAGGACCCGTTGAGGGACGGGGTGTACGGCCAACGGGGAGCGAGGCGCTGAGGGAACCCATAAGTTCCCGGCATGCGACTCCTCCCCGTTCTGGCCGTGGTGCTCGGCGCCACGCTCTCGACTGCTTGCGGCCTCACCGCCCAGACCGCCACGCCCGCGACGGCGGTGGCGCCCGTGACCGCCCCGCTGTCGCAGCTCCGGCGCACGCTCGACAGCATCGCCGACGCGCATCGCGGCGTGGTGGGCTTCAGCATCACCAATCTCGAGACCAACGAGCATCTCGAGCGCCGCGGCGACGAGCCGTTCTCCACGGCCTCGCTCATCAAGGTGCCGGTGCTGGTGGCGCTCTTCGACCTCGCCGAGCAGAAACAGTTGACGCTCGACGATCCGCTCGTGCTCACTGACATCGACAAGGTGGGCGGTGCCGGACAGCTGCAGTTCCTGCGCACGCCGATGACCATGCGGCTCTGGGATGCGGCGTGGCTCATGAGCACGTTGAGCGACAACACGGCCACCAACCTGCTGCTCGACCGCATCAAGATCCGCCGGGTGTGGCAGAAAATGGAAGCGCTCGGCCTCCCGCGCACGAAGGTGCACTCCGGGAGCATGACGCGCATCGCGAGTGTGGCGCCGGACAGTTCGGCCAAGTACGGCCTCGGGGTGACGACGCCGAACGAAATGGCGCAGCTGTTCACCCTCATGGCGCAGGGCAAGGCCGTGAGCGCCAAGGCCGACAGCACGATGCTGTGGATCCTCGAGCACAACGAGGACAACAGCAAGCTGACGCGGTTCAATTACGGCGTGCGCGCGGCGCACAAGACCGGGGATGTGGACCGGTCACGCACCGATTGCGGGGTGCTGTATCTGCCGGCGCGGGTCGTGGCGTGTGTGCTCACGAGGGACAACGTGGACACGCGCTACTGGACCGACTCGGAAGGCAACGCCGTGATCGCGCAGATCGGTCGCGCCATCACGGCGCACTGGAAGCGCTGAACCCGCGCCAGTCTGTCCGGTTACTCCGGCGCGGGTTGCATGGGGCTCTCCTGCGGTACCACCTGCGAATACATCTGGCTTTGTCCCAGTGATCCGTTGGCGGTCTGCACGACGTCGAGACGCGCGACGATCCCTGAGCCCATTTGCACGGCGGGACTGTACCAGGTGTAGCGACCGCCCACCGAGCGCACCTGCACCACGAGCATGTTACCCGGCTGCAGCTCACTCATGGGCACCTTGAGCGTCGCACTCGCATTGCCGGTGACGGTCCCCAGCCGTCGGCCCGCGGTCTGTCCCGATCGTACCGCGTACACGTTCACGTCGTAGAACCCGCGGTTGTTCGCGAGGAGCAGCACGGTCTGTTGTGAGGTCCCGGCCGCACTCTTGCTGAAGCAGCCGCTTGCCCCCACGACGGTCCCGGCCAGCAGCAGCAGTGCGGTGCGACGCGACGACTCGCGGAGGTTCGGCATGAGCGGAGCGGTCAGGGAGTGAGGCGGTCGATCATCGGTTGGGTGATGAGCACCGTGCCCTTCTCGGTACGACGGAAACGCTGGGCGTCGAGCGACGGATCCTCGCCGACGACGAGGCCGGCAGGAATACGTACCCCACGATCCACCACGACGTTCGTCAGCCGGGCGCCCCGGCCCACGTCGACATCCGGTTGCAGCACGGCTCCGTCGAGGTGGGCGTAGGAATGCACCCGCACGTTGGTGAACAGGAGTGAGCGGAAGATGCCGGCACCGGACACGATGCAGCCGCCCGAAACCAGCGAGTCGAGCGCAAACCCGCGCCGCCCCTCCTCGGCGTGCACGAACTTTGCCGGCGGCGTGATTTCGGCATACGTCCAGATCGGCCACTCGTGGTCGTACATGTCGAGCCCCGGGAGCACCGACGTGAGGTCGATGTTGGCTTCCCAGTACGCATCGATGGTGCCCGCATCGCGCCAGTAGGCCTCCGACTCGCGGGTCGCCTTCACGCACGAATTGCTGAAGCGGTGCGCCACCGCCTTACCGTGCTGCACCACATACGGGATGAGATCCTTGCCGAAGTCGTGCGACGAGGTGGCATCGTGCGCGTCGCGGCGCAGCAGCTCCGCCAGAAAGCTCGTCTTGAACACGTAGATGCCCATGCTCGCCAGCGCCATGTCGGGATGCCCCGGAATGGCTGGCGGGTCGTTGGGCTTCTCGAGGAAGTGGACGATGCGGTCGTGTTCATCCACGTGCATCACCCCGAATCCCGTGGCCTCCATGCGCGGCACTTCCAGCACGCCGACCGTGACGTCGGCATTCTGGTTCACATGCTGCTGCAGCATGTGCTCGTAGTCCATCTTGTAGATATGGTCACCAGCGAGGATGACCATATACTCGGGGTGATACGCCTCGATGATGTCGAGGTTCTGGTACACGGCATCGGCCGTCCCCTCATACCACTGCGTTTCGCTCACGCGCTGCGAGGCAGGCAGAATATCGAAGCTCTCGTTGCGCTCCGGCCGCAGGAAGTTCCAGCCACGCTGCAGATGACGGATGAGACTGTGCGCCTTGTACTGCGTGGCGACCCCGATGCGGCGGATCCCCGAGTTGATGGCATTGGAGAGGGCGAAGTCGATGATGCGCGTCTTGCCCCCGAAGTACACTGCCGGTTTGGCGCGCCGGTCGGTGAGCTCGTAGAGCCTCGACCCGCGCCCGCCTGCGAGTACGTAGGCCATGGCACTGCGGGCGAGCGTTCCTCGGGTCGACGCCGTCATGCGGGATCCTTCTCCAGCGAAGGGAAGCATTGAATTCGAAAAAGCGGCCTGTGCGAAGTTTTGCGTCAGGTGCACGCCTCGCGTAAGGTAGGGTATGAACGTTCTCTTCGTGGCCGCCGAAGTGGCCCCCTATGTGAAGACGGGTGGCCTGGCTGACGTGGCCGGTTCGCTCCCGGCTGCCCTGCGCGCCGCGGGACACGACGTGCGGGTGATCATGCCGCGGTATCGTGCTTTGCGTGACCAGCAGATGCCCATGACCGGCCCCATCGGCGCCTCGTTCCTCCCGGTGGGTGTCCGGGCCGAAGAGCAGCGCATCTGGCGCGGGATCGACGACGAGTTCCTGTATTTCCTCGACATCCCCGCCGCGTTCGAGCGCGCGGCCATTTATGGCGAGCCCGACGATGCGCGCCGCTTCATCCTCTTTGCGCGCGGCGTCATGGACGCCATGCAGCACCTGCGCGAGGTGGATGGTTGGCAGCCTGATGTGGTGCATGGCCACGACTGGCACGCCGCGCTGGTCATCAACTACCTCAAAAGCTACTACGCCTACACCTTCGGGCACATCGCGACGGTGTTCACGATCCACAACCTCTCCTATCAGGGGCAGGTGCATCCCGACGTGGCGCAGCTGGCGGGGCTCCACGAGGGCGGATTGGTGGAGAACGGCATGGGCGTTGGCCTCGCGAATTCGTTCAACTTCATGGCGCGCGGCATCCTGTTCGCCGATGTGGTGACCACCGTGAGCCCCACCTATGCCCGGGAGATTCTCGGCAACGAATACGGTGAGCGGCTCGATGGCCTGCTGCGGAGCCGGCAGGATCGCGTCACGGGCATTCTCAACGGCATCGATACGACCGTCTTCGACCCGCACACCGATCGGCACCTCGCGGCGCCGTATCGCGCGGGCGATGTCACGGGCAAAACCGCGTGCAAGGCGGCGCTGCAGCAGGCACTCGGTCTCGAGGTGAACCCGGCGCGTCCGCTGCTGGGTATCGTGTCGCGCCTCGTGGAGCAGAAGGGGCTCGAGCTGTTGCACGGCGTCATGCCGTGGCTGCTGCGCGAAACCGACGCGCAGGTGGTGATTCTGGGATCGGGGCAGACATACCTGCAGGAGGCGTTCCTGCGCCGAGCCGAACAGCACGCGGGGCGCGTGGCCGTACGCATCGGGTTCGATGCCGCCCTCGCCCAGCAGATCTATGCGGGGAGCGACGCGTTCCTCATGCCCTCACGCTTCGAACCATGCGGTTTGGGGCAGCTCATCGCTCTACGCTACGGCAGTGTGCCCATCGTGCGCGCGACTGGCGGCCTGGCCGACACGGTACGTGAAGGGCTCACTGGCAACGGCTTCGTGTTCCACCGCTACGACACCAAGGACTTCGGCGACGCGATCTGGCGCGCGCTGTCGTGCTATCGCGACCCCGCGTCGTGGGCCATGGTGCGCGAGCGCGGCATGCGAGAAGACCATTCGTGGGACACCGCCGCGCAGCAGTACGCCGGCGTGTACGAATGGGCGCGGCGGCTCATGCGTCGCTAGACGCGTTCGTGTGACAGCAACGCTCGTGTTGCGGCGTGCTGCGGCCGCTCGAGCACGTCGTGCGCGGCGCCAAGCTCCACGATCTCCCCCGCCGCCATCACGGCTACCTCGTCGGCTACGGCTTTCGCGAAGTCCACATCGTGCGTGGTGATGAGCAGCGCGCGTCCGGCCATGGCAAGCGCGCGCAGCGTCTCGGCGAGTGCTCCGCGACGTGCGGGGTCGAGCGCAGCGGTGGGTTCGTCCATGAGCAACAGCGGCGGATCGAGCGCCAGCGCGCGCGCGATCGCCACGCGCTGCGCTTCACCGCCGGAAATCTGCGAGGGATACGCATCACGACGATGCATCACGCCCAGTGATTCGAGCAGGGCATCGGCCATCCTCGATGCCTGCTGCGGTACCGCCCCCGTGGCGTGGACCGGCGCGAGCGTCACGTTCTCGTGTACGGTGAGGTGGGGGAACAGTGCGTGCTGCTGGAACACCATCCCCACCTTGCGACGGAACTGGCGGAGCGCCGACTCCTTCGGCACTGGGCCGGCGCTCAGCGACACTCCGTCTACCCGAATCGTGCCGCCATCGAACGGTTCGAGGGCCACGACGCTGCGCAGCACCGTACTCTTGCCGGCCCCCGACACGCCCATGAGGGCGCATATGCGTCCGGCGGGGAGCGCCAGCGAGATGCCACGCAGCACCTCGCGTGTCTCACCCCGCTGCCGCCGCGTGAGTCGCAGCGCATCGATGTGCAGGATCATCGTGGCTTCAGACATGCCAGCGCGCCTCGAGACGGCGCGCCACGCGCGAGAGCGGCAGCGACATGGCCAGATAGATGATCGCGCAGAGCACCCCGGGCACGAACCAGCTGCCGACGTTCGTCGCGTAGATGGCGGTCTGCTTCGTGAGTTCCACCACGGTGATCACGCTCACCAGCGATGAGTCTTTGAGTAGCGCGACGAAATCATTGGTCATGGGGGCCAGCGCCAGACGGAACGCCTGCGGCCCGCGCACGAGACGGAACACCTGCCACTCACTCAATCCCAACGTGCGCGCAGCCTCGAGCTGCATGCGGGGGATCGCCTGCAGCGCGCTGCGATAGATCTCCGATTCGTAGGCCGCATAGTTGAGCCCAAGCCCGATGATCGCCGCCAGCATGGCTGGCAGCCGCACCACGGCACTCAACCCGTAGTAGAGCACGAAGAGTTGCAGGAGCACCGGGGTACCACGCACGACCTCTACGTATGCACCCAGCATCGCGCGCGTGACGGCGCTCCCGTACACGCGGCCGGCGGCAATGGCGCCGCCCACGAGGACGGCCAGCACCATGGCCGCCACCGACAGGCCAAGCGTGATGGCCGCGGCGCGGAGCAGCGCCGGGAGGTAGGCTGCAATCGTCGTGGCGGTGACTGGCCGTGCGCCGGATGCGTCGCCCGCCGAGGAAGGCGCGGATGCCGCGCCGCTGTCGAGTCGCGCCAGCAACCGCTGTTGATACGTGGCCTGCTGGTCGTCCCATACGCCCCAGCGCTTGAAGATCGCGGCGAGGGTGCCATCGCGTAGTCGTGCCGACAGCACCGCGTCGACCGAGTCGCGCAGGGCGGCCCGCTCGGCCGCGAATACCGCCACATACGCGCCGCGCGCGACCACGGTGGGTTGAATCACGAACGGGTCGGCCGTGCGCCCCGTCACCCGTCGCAGCCGCTCCAGCGCGCGTTCCGCGATGACATGATCGAGCAGTACGGCATCGACGCGGCCGTCCACCAGATCGCTGTACGGATGCACGTCGTCGTCGTACGACACGGGGACGACCCCGCGCTGCGTCTGCGCCTCGAGCAGGAGCCGGTAGGCCATGGTGGAGCCGAGGGTGGCGACGCGTTTGCCTGCGAGGTCGGCGAGGGTGCGATAGCGGTCCCGGTCGGCGACCCGTACGGCCAGCACCTCACGAAATTCGAAGTACGGCAGGCTGACGGCGAAGCGGGCCCGGAGTTCGGGACGATCCTCGAGCCCGGACACACCCAGATCGAAGTCCCCGCGGGCGACCGACTGCTCGATGGAGGCCCACGCCACCTGGGTGAACTGCGGCGAGCGGCCGAGCCCACGGGCCACGATGTCCACGATCTCCACGTCGAACCCACGCAGGCTGGCGGGATCGGACGGGTCGGCCTCCACGAATGGCGCCCCACCCTCGGCGTCGCCGCCCCACCGCAGGGGGGTGACCGCCGCGGCCTGCCCCTCCGCCAGCGGGCGCTCCACTGATGATGCCGATGGGGCCGGTGCCACGCACCCCGTCAGCACCAGTATCCCGGCGAGGAGTCCCTGAAGCCGCCGCCGCAGGTCAGTCACCGAGTCGGCGGTCCCCCACGAGATACCCCTGCACGTAGTCGCGCACGGCGTCGGCAAGCGGGGTCACCGGCGCCGTGTAGCCGGTGGCGCGCAGCTTCGCGATATCCGCCTGCGTGTGGTACTGGTACTTCGCCCGGATGCTCTCCGGCATGTCGATGAAGTCGATCTGCGGGGTACGCCCCATCGCGGCAAACAGGGCCCCCGTGAGCTCGAGCCACGTGTGGGCCTCGCCGCTCCCGATATTGTAGAGTCCGCCAGCGTGCGGTGTCATGGCCAGATGCAGCGTCATCGCAATGGCATCCTTCACGTACAGGAAGTCGCGCCGCTGCTCGCCGTCGCGGAAGTCGGGCCGGTGCGACTTGAACAGCTTCACCCGGCCGGTTTCCTCGATCTGTCCGTGGGCCTTGTGCACGAGCGACCGCATCTCGCCTTTGTGCGCCTCGTTGGGGCCGTACACGTTGAAGTACTTGAGCCCCACCACGTTGGGCAGCACCCCCATGGCGGCGGCGTACTGATCGAAGAGGTGCTTGGAGTACCCGTAGGCGTTGAGCGGGCGCAGGCGGGTGAGGGCGGCGGTGGTATCGTCGCGGTCCTCCATGCCGTGGGCGCCGTCGCCGTACGTGGCGGCGCTCGAGGCGTACACGAACCGGACCTCGTTGCCCAGCGCCCAGTGGGCGAGGGTCTTGGTGTACTCGAAGTTGTTCTTCGCGAGGTACGTAGCGTCGAGCTCGGTGGTGGCCGAACAGGCCCCGAGGTGCAGGACGAGGTCGAACCGTCCCAGGGCGCCACGCTCGAGGGGCGCCATCAGGTCGTCGGCCTCGAGGTAGTCCTCGAAGCGCAGCGGCACGAGGTTCCGCCACTTCTCGTCACGGCCGAGCCGGTCGGTGACCACGATCCGTTCGATCCCGAGGCTGTTGAGGGCCCACACCAGGGCGCTGCCGATGAACCCCGCGCCGCCGGTCACGAGGACGCGCGAGGGGAGGCGCGGCGGGGCCACTGGCAGCGCCAGGGGATGTGGGGACGGCAGCGGATCGGGCATGGTCGGGGCTGGCAGAGATGCAGGAAGAGTAGTCTGGCCGGCTGTCCCAGACGAGCGGCACGAATTGACAGTACACACCGCCTCGGGTAAGGTAGGCTATTCCCTCCTCCTCAGGCCCCCTCCTCACATGCAGATTCGCATCCTCGCGGTGCTCGTGGGTGCCGTCCTGTCCGCGTCGCCGCTTGCGGCGCAGCAGAAGACGGTCACCGGGCGCGTAACGCGCGACGGCGATGTCCCGCTCTCTGGCGTTTCAGTCGTTGTCAGAGGCACCAGCCAGGTCGTCCAGACCAGCAGCAACGGCATCTATACCATCAGTGTCCGGGTCGGCCAGACGCTGCAATACCGGCTGATCGGGTACGTCCCCAAGGAACGGCTGGTCGGCGCCGCCAATATCATCGACGTGTCGCTCGAGAAGTCGGCGGCGAACCTTGATGCGATGGTGGTCACCGCCCTTGGCCAGACCGCCACGAAGCGCGAACTGGGCAGCGCCCAGCAGACGGTCAGCGGCGCCGAACTGGCGCAGACCGGTCGCGAAAACTTCATCAACGCGCTCGCCGGCCGAGTGGCCGGTGTGGACGTGACGAGCTCCTCGGGCGTGCCCGGCTCGTCGTCGAGCATCACGATTCGCGGTGTCAGCTCCATCAGCGGCAGCAACCAGCCGCTCATGATCGTCGACGGTCTGCCGCTCGACAACAAGACGCTGAACACCGGTGTGCTGGCCTCCGATGCGCCCGGGTCGGCGGTCGCGTTCAGCAATCGCGGCATCGACTTCACCAACCGCGCGGCTGACATCAACCCCGAGGACATCGAGACGCTCGTCGTCCTCAAGGGACCGGAAGCGGCGGCGCTCTATGGCATCGACGCCGCGAACGGCGCGATCGTCATCACCACCAAGCGCGGCAAGGCGGGGACCGGCGGCTTCGAGTACAGCAACTGGGTCCGTCTCGATAACACGCGGGCGCAGCCCGAGATCCAGGGCATCTACGGCCCCACCTCGCAGGCGGGCGCCACACTCGGGTCGTTCCAGTACTTCGGCGCCCCCTACGCGCAGGGCACGCAGCTGTTCGACAACGTGGACCGCTTCTTCCGCACCGCCGTGTCGCAGCAGCATGTGCTCACGTTCAGCGGCGCCACGAATGACAACAAGGTCGGCTATCGCATCTCGGGCAACCTGAACCGCAACCTCGGTGTGGTGCCCAACTCGGAGCTGCAGCGCATCAACCTCACCGGGGCGATGAACGCCCAGGTGAACAAGTACCTGCGCGCCGATCTGTCGATGCTGTACGTGCAGTCCTCCAACCAGCAGCCGGAAAAGGGCGGCAACGGCCCGCTCCTCGGCCTGCTGCTCTGGCCGCAGACGGACAACGCGAGCGACTTCCTCTCGCCCGCCGGCACGCGCCGCCGCATCACCGCGCTGGCCGCCAATTCGGAAGTGGACAATCCGTACTTCAGCGTCAGCCGCAACCAGATCGGCTCGCGCACCAACCGCATCTTCCCCAACATGGGGCTGACGGTCACGCCGTTCTCGTGGGGCTACATCAAGACCAACATCGGCGTCGATAACTACACCAACAGCAACCAGATCCTGCGGCACCCCGAGAGCTCGGTGGGCTTCACGAACAACGGCATCATGGACAACGCCGTCGACGTGACGCGCAACATCAACACGCAGACGATCTTCAACATCAACCGGCAGAAGATCGGCCGGGGCTTTACGGTGAGCGGGCTGGTCGGCCACGCCCTGTCCGACTCGAAGAGTGAGGTGAACGCCGAAAGCGGCCGTAACTTCCTCGATCCGAACTTCGTCTCGATCAACAACACCGATATCGCCACGCGCTTTGCGCGCACCACGATCGCGCAGCGCCGCCTGGTCAGCGCCTTCGGTCAGGCGCAGCTCGGCTACGACAACTGGGCGTTCGTCACGGTAACGGGTCGTAACGACTGGACCTCCACCATCCCGATCGAGCGCAACTCGTTCTTCTATCCCTCGGTCCAGAGCTCGGTGATTCTGTCGGACGCCGTCCCGGCGATCGGCAAGTTCATGACGGCGAAGCTGCGCGCCAGCTATGCCGAGGTGGGACGCGATGCGCGTCCGTACGCGTATCGTCCGTTCCTCGAGTCGAAGACCACCACCGGCGGCGGCTACGGCTACGGCTTCACCGGCCCGAACCTCGGCCTCAAGCCGGAGTTCGCGGTGTCGCGCGAAGGTGGCTTCGAGCTGTCGTTCCTGAACGATCGCATCAGCCTCGACGCGACGGTGTACCGCAAGGAAACCAAGGATCAGATCGTCAACGACATCCGCGGTTCGTACGGCACGGGGTTCATCCTGTTCAATCTGAACGGGGCGCGTACGCGCAACTCCGGTGTGGAAGTGGTCGCGAGCGGCTTCCCGATTCGGAAGACCAACCTCTCGTGGGAAGTGATCGCGAACTACGAGCAGGCGCGCGGGCGAGTGCTGAATCTCCCGAACGCCCTGCCCGAGTCGTACGTGTCGGACACGTGGCTGTACGGCAATATCCGCAACGGCGTGGCGCCTGGGTTGTCCACGCGCTCCATGACGGGCCTGTTCTATCAGCGCAACAATCAGGGCCAGCTGCTGATCGACCCCACCACCGGCCTGCCGATCCGCAACACGAACTTCGTCGATGCGGGATACGACCGGCAGCCGCTCTGGACGATGGGCGTCACGAACAACCTGCGCTACAAGCGGGCCTCGCTGACGATGCTGTGGGACTTCCGCCGCGGTGGCGACGTGTTCAACGCGACGCAGCACTTCCTCACGACGCGTGGTCTCTCGATGCAGACGCTCGATCGTGATCAGGCGCGCATCGTCCCGGGTGTGCTGCGTGATGGCCGCGAGAACTCGGCCACGCCCACGCCCAACGGCATCGTGGTCATTCCCGCCGTCCAGCCGGCGTTCTACACCGGCATGAGCGAGGAACTCTTCGTCGAGAAGAACGTGAACTGGGTGCGTCTGCGCGACGTGACGCTGCGTGTGGAGTTCCCCGGCCGATTCGTGCGCGCGCGCCGCGCGAGCGCGTTCGTCCGCGGCACCGACCTCCTGCTGTTCACCAACTACTCCGGCCTCGACCCGATCGTGAACGGCAACACCGCGGCCGTGGGCGGTTCGGGCGCCGTGGGCATCGACTTCGGTAACTTCCCGATGCCGCGCGGGCTCTCCTTCGGCATCACGCTGGGGTACTGACCATGCGCCGCACTCAACTCACGGCGTCGCACGCGACGCGACTTCCGATCCGCATGACCACCAAGCTTCTTCGGGGGGCGCTGCTCGGCGGCGCTCTCGTTCTCGCGGCCGGGTGCCAGAACTTCCTCGACGTCAACGAGAATCCGAACGCCCCGCAGCAGGTGTCGGCCAATCTCTATCTGCCGCCGATCCTGCATTGGGTGGCCACGTCGGAACAGTTCGATGGCCGCTTCATCGGCCGCTACACCCAGAACTGGACGCTCCCCTCGGGGGCGACGCTCGCCAGCACCTGGGACCGCATGGGGTATGACCCGAGCTCCGACAACGGCGGCCAGCTCTGGCGCGACGTCTACTGGGCCATCGGGCAGAACCTGGTGGATATGATCAGGATCGCCGAGACGGAGCAGCGCTGGGATCTGCTCGGAATCGGCCAGGCGATTCAGGCCTGGGGCTGGCTCAAGGTGACGGATGTGCACGGGGAGCTGATCATCAAGCAGGCGTTCGATCAGACCCGGTTCACCTTCGATTACGACTCGCAGGAGTTCGCCTACCAGGAAACGCTCCGTCTGCTCGACGAGGCGATCAAGAACCTGCAGCGCACCGACGGCGCCGTGAACCAGCAGTTCCTGGCCCGCTTCGATCGCGTGTACGGTGGTGATCGTGTGAAGTGGTTGCGCTTCGCGTACGGCCTCAAGGCCATGACGCTCAACCACTACAGCAACAAGGGAGGCTACCGTCCGCAGGACGTGATCGCGGCGGTCGACCTGTCGTTCGCGAGCAATGCGGATGATGCCCTGCTCGCCTACAGCGGGACGAGCGCCGACAACGCCGACGCCAACTTCTGGGGACCGCGCCGCAACAACCTCACGAACTATCGCCAGACCAACTTCATCGTGAATCTGATGAACGGGACGGCGACGGGTGGTGTGGTGGATCCGCGCATGAGCCGCATGCTCGCCCCCTCACCCGACGGCCTCTTCCGCGGGCGAGATAATCAGGTCGGGACGACGGCGTTGCCGGCGGCCCAGCAGCCCAACAACCTGTTCGGCTACGTTGGTACGGCAGGCGCCGGTCAGCCGTCGCGGTATCTGTTCGCCGATCGGACCCGGTTCCCGATCATGACGTACAGCCAGCTGCAGTTCATCAAGGCCGAAGCGGCGTTCCGGTCGGGTAACCGGGCGGTGGCCCTGCAGGCGTACACCAACGGCGTGTCGTCGCACCTCGACTTCGTGAACGCGCGCAACCTCGACGATGGTCAGGCGGTCGCGCAGATCACCGCGGCGGAACGCTCGGCGTACCTCGCGAGCCCGGCGATCATTCCGAGCACGGGCGCCCTCACGCTCACCCACATCATGACGCAGAAGTACATCGCGCAGTGGGGCTGGGGGCACGTGGAGACGTGGATGGACATGCGCCGCTTCAACTACACCGGCCTCGATCCCCAGACGGGACAGCAGGTGTACCCCGGGTTCGTTCTTCCGACGGTGCTCTTCCCGGACAACGACGGAAAGATCGTGCATCGCATCCGGGCGCGCTTCAACTCTGAATACGTCTGGAATCGCGCAGCGCTCGACAAGATCGGCGGGCTCGCGCTCGACTTCCATACCAAGCCGCTCTGGATCACTCAACCGTAACCGAGATGAAGCTCTCCCGCTCCCTCGCGCTGCTGCTCGGCTTCGTCGCGCTCACCGGCTGCGACAAAGACGCTGTGCAGATCAGCTCCATCACCGCGCCCATCAAGGGCGCTCGCGTGAAGTTCTTCAACTTCGGCATCAACGCCCCGCAGCTGAACTTCTACGCCGGCAACACGAAGGTTACGGCCATCTCCTCCACCACCGGCGTCGAGTCCACGGTGGGGGTGGCATACGGCGCTGTGGCCGCTGGCAACAACTACACCATGCTCCCCCCGGGGGCCACGACGTTCTCGGGGCGCATCTCGGCGACGGTGGACAACAACCTGCCGATCGCGACCATCCCCGCCACGCTCGAGGATGGGAAGGCGTATTCGGTGTATCTCACGGGGTTCTACAACACCATGACCAAGCAGGCGGATGGTTTCGTGGTGGTGGATAACTTCCCGGACACGCTCGACTACTCCCAGGCGCTCGTGCGCTTCGTGAACGCCAGCCCCAACGCGCTGGCCATGCAGCTCACGCTGCGTGAGCCGGTGGCCGGGACCGAAATCCAGGTCGGTGGTGCCGTCGCCTTCAAGGCGGCCGGCGCTTTCGTTGGGGTGCCCACGGGGTCGTATGATCTGACCACGCGCAACTCGGGTAGCACGGCCGCGGCGATCACGCGGACCGCGGTATCGTTTCTGCCGGGACGCGTGTACACGATCACGGCGCGCGGTGACATGACGCTGCCGATTACGGGGACGGCGGTGAACCGGCCGTTTCTGGATAACAGCTTGAACCGGTAACGGTAACGGCGGGACTGCTGACTGCGCTGGACCAGCAGACGGCAGACCGCAGGAACCACAGCACGCAGACCGGAGTGATTCGGTAGAACGAAACGGGGGCGACCGCTGCGCGGCGCCCCCGATCTCCTTTGCGGTAGGGATATCGGGTGCCGCGCGAAGCGCTGGCACCCGTGTTGTCGTACCGCAGTCCTCCCGTCTGCTTACTGTGGTTCCTGCCGTCTGCCGTCTGCTGTTTGTCGCAACGCGATTCCCCCCGCCGCAAACACCTCCCGCAACGCCCCCACCGCAAACTCCAGATCCTCCCGCGCTACCATCAGCGGCGGTGACAGACGGATCACCGTGCCGTGCGTCTCCTTGCACAGCACCCCGCGCTGCTGCAGCGCCTCGCAGTACGGACGCGCCGCTTCGTACAGCTCGATCGCGCACATCAGCCCACGGCCGCGGACCGACTTGATGGCCGGGTGCCGCAATGTCTGCAATTGCTGCAGTAGCCAGCGCCCCTCGTGCGCTGAGCGCTCCACGAGCTGCTCGTCACGCAGGACGCGCAGCGCCTCCCGGGCGACGGCGCACCCCAGTGGATTGCCGCCGAACGTGCTGCCGTGCGAGCCGGGGCCGAACACGCCGAGCACGTCGCGCCGCGACACCACAGCCGACACCGGATAGAAGCCGCCGCTCAGCGCCTTGCCGAGGATGTAGAGGTCCGGCGTCACCCCGTCGTGGTCGCAGGCGAACAGGGTGCCCGTGCGACCAAGCCCCGTCTGAATCTCGTCGGCGAGCATCAGGACCTGCTGGGCATCGCACAGCGCGCGCAGTTCGCGGAGGAAACCGTCGGGCGGCAGGAGCACCCCCGCCTCGCACTGAATCGGTTCGAACAGCACGGCGCAGGTGTCGGGCGTCATCGCGCGCAGAACGGCATCGATGTCACCGAACGGGACGAGCGTGAAGCCGGGCGCGAACGGGCCGAACTGCTCGCGATAGGCCGCCTCACTCGAAAAGCCCACGATGGTGGTGGTGCGGCCATGAAAGTTGTTCTCGAACGCGATGATGTGCGCGCGTCCGTCGGCGATCCCCTTGGTGCGATAGCCCCACCGGCGCGCCGCCTTGATCGCCGTTTCCACGGCCTCAGCGCCAGTATTCATGGGGAGGACCATCTCCATGTCGCACAGCTGCGCCAATTCCTCGCAGAACGCGCCCAGCTGATCGTTGCGGAACGCCCGGGAGGTGAGCGTGACGCGCGCGGCCTGTTCGGTGAGCGTACGCAGCAGCCGTGGATGACAGTGCCCCTGATTCACCGCGCTGTAGGCGCTCAGGCAGTCGAGATACCGACGCCCCTCCACGTCGGTAACCCACGCGCCCTTCGCTTCGGCGATCACCAGATCGAGCGGATGGTAATTGTGGGCGCCCCACGCGTCTTCGCGGTCGATGAAGTCGTGGGTGACCGGTGACATCGCCTCGTGGCCGGGGACCGATGCCATGTGGCGCGGAGTGATCGTGGCCGTGGTAATCATGAGCGAGCTCCGGGTCAGAGGATATGGCGCCCGAAGGCACTGGCGATGAGGTCGGCGGCGAGTTCCGCCGTAGCGTTGCGTGCGTCGAGAATCGGATTGATTTCCACGAGGTCCATCGCGAGCATGGCCCCCGTGTCGTGGATGATCTCCATGGCGAGATGCGCCTCGCGCAGTGTCGCCCCACCACGCACGGGCGTGCCCACGCCGGGGGCCTCCTGCGGATCCACCCAGTCGGCATCGCACGACACATGCACGCCGCCGGTGCCGTGGGTGGCGATGGCCACCGCATCGTCCATCACCGCGCGCAGCCCGCGCTCGTCGATGTCGCGCATGGTGAACGCGCGGATGCCGCGCTCCCGAATGCACCGCTTCTCGGCGTTGTCGAGGTCGCGCAACCCCACGTACACCAGATGCTCCGGGAGCACCGCCGGCGTCGCGCCGCAGAGCGAGGCGAGCGCGGGATCCCCCATGCCGAGCAGATGGGCCACGGGCATCCCGTGCACATTCCCGCTGAGGCTCGTGGCGGGCGTGTTGAGGTCGGCGTGCGCGTCGAGCCAGATGAGCCCGAGCCGTTGCCCGCGTTCCGCGAGCGCCGTCGCCGTGCCGGCAACGGAGCCGGCCGCCAGCGAGTGGTCTCCCCCCAGGACGAGCGGCCGGATCCCGTGCCGCACCGCATCGGCGGTCCGCTTCGCCAGGTCCCGACAGACCCGCGTGATGGCCTCGAGACGGGCGGCCGGCGTGTCCGGGAGCGAGGCGCGCTCGGGGACCACGATGTTGCCGGTATCGGTAACGGCGATCCCCAGCCGTTCCAGCTGGGCCACGAGGCTCGACAGGCGCATGGCCGACGGCCCCATGTCGACGCCGCGGCGGCTGGCGCCGAGGTCGAGGGGAACGCCGATGAGATGTACGGCGCCGCTGGCGGGGGTGGGGTGGGATGACGGTCGCATACCCACAGAGTGCGGCGTTTCCCCTGCCAGCAACAAGACAGAAACCTGCGCAATTATTCCAGAAAAGCGAGCAAAGTGCTATCCATAAATGACACTCTGCTGATCAGTACCCGAAAACCATCATGGATACGCTCGATACCCGACTGATCGCGCTTCTCCGCGAGGATGCCCGCACCCCGGTGGCGACCCTCGCGCGCCTGCTGCAGGTCTCCCGCGGGACCGTCCAGAATCGCATTGACCGCCTGCTGGAGCAGCGGGTCCTGCTGGGGTTCACCGTGCGTACCGCGCCCGAGGCGGCGTCGTACCGGATCCGCGCGATCACCATGGTGCGCACCGAGGGGGACGCCGATCAGGTGCTGCGCACGCTCCGCGGGCTCCCGGAGGTGCGGGCGCTGCACACCACCAACGGGCGGTGGGATATCGTGGCCGAACTCGCGACGGACACCCTGCAGGAGTTCGACGAGGTGCTCCGGCGCATCGGCAAGGTGAAGGGCGTAGCCAACACCGAGACCAGCCTGCTGCTGTCGACGCACAAACTGTAGGTCGCGCAGCAGGCGGTCGGGCGATCAGTTCATTTCACGCCGAGCTGCTTGCGCAGGAACGCGATGGTACGCGGCCAGCCGTCCTTCGTGGCGGCCATGTTGGCCGCCTCTTCCGCTTCGTCACGATTGGTCGGACGCGGATCGTTCTGGGCGCGCAGGAAGCCGTGCACGGCGCCCTCGTAGTTGATGCCCGTGTAGCTCTTCTTCTGCGCCTTCATCACCGAATCGACGGCCGGCATGAGCGCGGCGATGCGTGCGTCCTTGGAGCCGTTGAGCAGCATGATGGGCTGCGTGATCTTCGCCAGCGAATCCGCATCCACGCTGGCCGGTACTGCCGCCGTGGTGGCCGTGGCCGGCGTGCCGCCCTTGGTGTACGGCGCGCCGTAGAACGCCACGCCGCCGGAGAAGCCCTTGAGGCCGCCATTCACGCCGTGCGCCCACGTGGTAGTGCCGCCCCAGCAATACCCGATCACCGCGTACTTCTGCTGCGCGCTCGGCAACATCATCGCGTAGTTGGCGGCGGCCTTGATGATTGTGTTGCGTTCAGTGGTGTTCACGCCGGCGATGAGGCGACGCGCCGTGTCGGCCGATAGCTCCACCGTGCTGGGGCCGCCGCGGACGCGCGACAGAAAGTCGGGCGCCACCGCGATGAATCCGTCGGCAGCCACCTGATCGGCCACACCGCGCACCCAGGTGGAGAGGCCGAAGATTTCGTGCACCACCACCACCACCGGCGCCTTCTGCTTCGCATTCTTGCTGAACGGGTACACCACCCAGGCCATGAGCGAGTCGGACGATCCGGGCTCGTACGCGATCTTTACCCACTCACCATGACGCGGGCTGTTCTTCACGCGTTCGGCGGCTGCGTTGTTGCTGGCAGGAAACGCGGCATTGTCCTGACTCGTGCGCGCGCCAACCATCGGCGCCGCCATGTCGGCCGCGCTCATGTGCGCGAGATGCTCGTCACCGCCGCCGGTGGTCATGCCACTGGCAAAACCACCGACATCACGGGACGACGAACGGGCGAAGGCGGGCGACGAAGGCGCGGTGCGCTGCAGGGTGCACGCACCGGTCACGGCGAGCACGGACAGCGCCAACGAAATACGGCGGGACATGACGACCTCGAAGTAGGAAAGGACCCGGCAAATGTACACGTGCCGGGGGCGCTGTCACGTTTCCTGTGTCGCCTGCAACTGCGCACGGAAGAGCTCCTCGACCCTCGCCACCTCGTCGCGGGCGCCGAACACGAACGGCGCGCGCTCGTGCAGAAATTGCGGCTCGTGTCGCATCACCCGCGAGCTGCCATCGCTCGCCCAGCCGCCGGCCTGCTCGACGAGCATCGCAATGGGCTGGATTTCGTACAGCAGCCGGAGCCGCCCGCGTTCGTAGCCGCGGCGGGCATCGTTTGGATAGAGAAACACGCCACCACGCATGAGGATGCGATGCGCCTCAGCTACCAGCGAGGCGATCCAGCGCATGTTGAAGTCCTTGCCGCGTGGACCGCTGGCCCCGGCGAGACATTCGTCCACGTACCGTGTCACGGCAGGCGTCCAGTGCCGCGCGTTCGACGCATTGATGGCGAACTCCTGTGTAGCGGGGGCGATGCGCAGGGCCGGATGCGTGAGGACCCATTCGCCGAGCGACGGATCGAGCGTGAACGCCTGCACGCCGCGTCCGACCGTGAGCACGAGCATCGACGAGGGGCCGTACAGCGCATAGCCGGCGCACACTTGCGACGTGCCCGGCTGAAGGAAATCGCTGGCGGTGGGTGTTTCCGTGCCGCGGGGGGCACGGCGCACCGAGAAGATGCTACCGACGCTCATGTTCACATCGATGTTCGACGAGCCATCGAGCGGATCGAACGAGAGCAGGTACTTCCCGCGTGGGAAGGCCGATGGAATGGCGTAGGGTTCGTCCAGTTCTTCCGATACCATGCCCGCCACATGGCCGCCCCATTCGCACGTGCGCAGGAGGATCTCGTTGGCGATCACGTCGAGCGGCTGCTGCACTTCTCCCTGCACGTTCATAGCCGTGGTGGTGTCCGACGGTGCGGCCATGGCGCCACGTCGCACCTCGAGGGCGATGGCTTTGCAGGCGAGGGCGATGTCCAACACGAGGCCGTCGAAGTCGCCCGTGGCCTCTGGGGCGGCACGGCGGGACTCGATGAGAAACTGCGCGAGGGTGGGGCGGGCACCCGTGGGAGAGAACTGGACCATGCCGAACGATTGTCGCAATAGCGTGCGCACCGCTACTGTAGGCACGTGATCCGTTTCCGCCCGGTGACCGGAGCCCAGGCCCGGCAGCTGGAGGCGCCGCACGCGTATTTCAAGAATGGTGGTGACGGACGCGTCCTCGCGCGCTGTTCGCTCACTCAGGGAATCCGCGCCGGTGGCAACGTCGCTGCGCCGTCTTGCGTTTGACGTATATGCTTGCCTCTCTCATCGTCGTGCCGCTGCTCGCGCTGAGCTCACCGCCGTCGCAGCCATCACAACCACTGTGCGCCGATGCGGCCGCCTTCTTGCGTTCGGACCGGCAGATGGCGGTGGTCGTCGAGCCCGATACGCTCGACGACTGGCGCACGCGTCAGAAGCTCGTGGGCTGCCGCATTACGGCAGCGGGCGGCACCGTGCGCGGCGTGCAACCGGAAGCCGTGGCTTTCTACGAGCGGGTGCGCGCTGTGGGATGGGTGCGCACCCCCGAGCCGTACGATGCACCCAACGAAGGCTCGCTGCGCTTCCGCATGGGCAAGGCTGATTGCCTGTTCAACGTGTACGGCGATGCCATGCTCATGACCGACGCCGAAGATCGCGTGGATGAGGCCAAGCCCCTCGGAGCCGGCGAACGTCGCTACCACGTGTACGTGATGTGCACCCCCGCGCTCCCGGCGGCGCCGCGGGGCTGAGGAACATCACCAGCAGTTACCCCGGCCCGGAATGCGTGACCGCCCCGAGATGCGCCGGACCAACCACGGCCCGGTACTTCTCGAGTAGGCCACCACGTACCGGCTGCGCGCCGGACACGCGCACCGCGAGCCGCGCCGTCAGCTCCTCGTCGCTCAACTCTACGGAAATCGACCTCGCCTCCGGCCGCGCATCGATCGCAATGATGTCGCCATCGCGCAGCGCCGCGATGGGGCCACCGTCGGCCGCTTCCGGGCCGGCATGGCCGATGCACAGCCCGCGCGTCGCGCCGCTGAACCGACCGTCGGTCAGTAGTGCCACCTTGTCACCCACGCCCTGCCCATACAGGAGTGCGGTGATCCCCAGCATTTCGCGCATACCGGGGCCGCCGCGCGGACCTTCGTTGCGAATGACGAGCACATCGCCCACCTCGTAGGCGCGCGCCGACACCGCCGCCTGCGCGGCCTCCTCGCTCTCGAAGACGCGCGCGGGGCCACGATGCACCAGGGTGCCGAGTCCCGCCGTTTTCAGCAGGGCGCCATCGGGGCAGAGGTTGCCCGTGAGCACGGTGACACCGCCGTCGAGTGAGCGCGCCTGCGATATGGGCTTCACCACCTGGCCATCGGCCGCCGGCACGTGGGCCAGTTCTTCGGCGAGTGTCCGTCCCGTGAACGTGAGCGCGGTGCCGTCGATGAACCCGGCGTCGAGCAGAACGCGCAACACCACGCCCGCTCCACCGACATGATGTAGGTCGCGCGCGAGATAGCGCCCACCGGGCTGCAAGTCGGCGATAAGTGGCGTACGGGCAAACACCCGCGCCAAATCGGCGAGAGTGAATCGGATACCAGCCTCGTGCGCCAGCGCCGGCAGATGGAGCGCGGTATTGGTGGAGCCTCCCGTGGCCGACACCACGGCGCACGCATTCTCGAGCGCCGCCCGCGTCACGATGTCACGCGGTTTCGGTGCGTCCCCCATCACCGCTCGCATGAGTGCGGCGGCGGCGCGTCGCATGAGCGGCGCCCGCTCGCTGTACACCGCCGGGACCATGCTCGACCCGATGGGGGCAAGGCCGATCGCCTCGGACACCATGCCCATCGTGTTCGCCGTGAACTGTCCGGCGCAGGCGCCCGCCGTGGGCAGGCAGACGTGCGCGAGCGCCCGCAGCGTGTCTTCCGTGGTCTCGCCGGCCAGCACCTTGCCGATCGTTTCGTACGTCTCGGCAACGTTCGTATCGCGACCCTGCCAGTGTCCGGGCAGGGCCGCGCCGCCGTGCACGAACACCGACGGCACGTTGCAGCGCAGCATGCCCATCATGAGGCCGGGGAGATTCTTGTCGCAGGCCCCGATGGCGAAGATGCCGTCCCACTGATGCGCCTCAGTGCTCGCCTCCACGCTGTCGGCAATGAGTTCGCGGGACACGAGCGAGTACCGCATGCCAGGGTGCGCCACCGATAGTCCGTCGGACACACTCACCACGGGACATTCGTGTGGCATGCCGCCGTGCGCGTAGATGCCGGTCTTCGCGTGCTGCGCCTGATCGCGCAGGTTCATGTTGCACGGGCTCATCTCGCCGCCCGTGTGGAACACGCCGATATGCGGGCGACGGATTTCGTCGTCGTCTTGCCCCAGCGCCTGCAAGAACGCGTGCGTGGTGGCGCGAATGGTGCCGTCGTAAATGGCGCTCGAGCGGAAGCGGCGCGTCATGACGTGGCGCGCACGAGGCGGATGAGACGTGACGCATCACCTTCGGCGCCGATGTCGTCCCGCCCGATTGCCGCGTCGTATTGCGCGAGGGCCGCCGTGGTGACCGGAATGTGCGCCCCCGCCTCACCAGCGAGGCGCACCACCTGCGCGATATCCTTGCGGAAAGTGCCCACTGCTCCGAGCCGCGGCATGTCGGTGTTGGTCGCCATGCGCGGGCCGAAGATCTGCAGGGGCAGTGAATCGGCAAAGCCGCCGGCCAGTGCCGCCGGCAGTCGTGACGCATCGACGCCCGTGCGCTCGGCGAATGCCAGCATCTCGGCGATCACCATGAGATTGCATGCCACGATCTGCTGGTTGCAGCTCTTGGCGAGCTGGCCAGCGCCGTGGTCGCCCATGTGCGTTACGCGTTGCGCGAGGGCGCTGAACACCGGCGCTGCGCGCACGATGTCGTCGGCGTCGCCGCCTGCGAACACAATGAGCCGCCCCGCGCGCGCGGCCGGTACACCACCCGACACCGGCGCGTCGAGCCACGCCGCGCCACACGCCAGCTCGAGCGCACTGGCCATGTCGCGCGTGGCGTCGGGGGCGATGCTGGAGAGATCCACCACCAGCGAATCGTGGCGCAGCGCCGATGCCAGCTGACCGCTGCCGAACACCACGTCCCGCACCGCCGCCGTATCGGTGAGGCAGAGGCACACGATGTCGGTGTCACGTGCGAGCGCCGCCGGCGAGTCGGCGAGCCGCGCGCCGGCGGCCACCAATGGCGCACACTTGTCGGGCGATCGGTTCCACACCGTGACGTCACGGCCGCACTCGAGCAGTCGCTCCACCATCGGCGCGCCGATGAGCCCTGTCCCGATGAATCCGATGCGGACCGCCTCCACCGCGTCGTGCGTCTCGTGCATCGTACTAGCCGTTGAGATGGAGACCGTTGTCGATCCGGATGATCTCCCCGGTGATGCCGGTCGGACCGTTCACGAGAAACAGCGTGAGTTCGGCGACTTCGTCGGGGTGCAGCAACCGCTTGAGTGGCTGTGTCTCGAGGTATTTCGCCTCGACCGCGGCCAGCGCCTCGGGGTCGAGGACGCGGCTGGGTAGGCCGCCGGCGACATAACCGGGTGCGATGGCGTTGACGCGGATATGTGGCGCCAGCGACCGCGCCATCGACAGCGTGAGCGAGATCACCGCGCCCTTGCTCGCCGCATACGCCACGCTGGAGCCGACACCCGATAGGCCCGCGATGGACGAATAGTTCACGATGGCGCCGCGCCCGCTCCGCTCGAGCGCGCTGCGGCAGGCACGAATCATCTGGAACGTGCCGAGCACGTTCACGTCGTTGGTGCGACCGAATTCGCTCGACGGCAGCGCTTCGAGGTCGGCGTGCGGCACGAAACGCGTGACGCCGGCGCAGTTCACCAGCGCGTCGAGACGGCCGAAATGCTCTTCCGTGCGCGCCGCGGCACGACGGCAGGAGGCATCGTCGGTGACATCGAGGTCCACGACGAGTGCGTCACTGCCGAGCGCGATGCACTCGGCCATCACCCCCTGCGCTTCCGCGACCGTGTGGGTGAGACTGCCGATCGCGGTGCGCCACCCGGCGCGCGCGAAGATCCGGGCACAGGCGGCACCGATGCCTGTGGCGGCGCCGGTGATGAAAACGACGGGTCCGTTGTCTGGAGACATCATGAGGTGCTCGAACTCTACGGCTGGCGTACTGATACGAAATCCCACGCGCGCGAGGCGCCGAAGTGCATCTCGCGCCCTTTCCCGTTCTTGCCGCGCACGAACCACACGGCGTTGTCGTTGCCGTCGAAGGCGTCCTGCACGGTCGGGGTGAGCGTCTCCACCACGCCATGCCGCGGACTCACGGTGAGTGTGCCATCCACGATGGCCACCGTGAACGTCACCCCGATCTCGTCGTTACGATAGCGGCCGGCGAGGGCCTGCAGATCGGCGGCGGTGGGCACCCAGCGGTCGCTCTGGCGCAAGGTATGCACGACGCTGTCGCCGTCGCTGGTCGTCGTGCGTAGGGTGCGCGTGCGCCCGTCGGTACTTGCCACGAGCCGCGCCACTTGACCGCCCAGCAGATGGGTGCCGTCGCGGAGCGTGCGAATGGGTACCCCATTGAAGCGCACCGTGCCCTTGCTGGTGTCGATCACCGACATGGTATGCCAGCGGCCATCCTCGTACAGGCCGCGCCACGCCACCAGCGCCGCGTGATCGGTGGTTACCGTATCGCGCGCCGCCGGCTTGGCAAGCTCGGGGTGCAGCGCGTCCACGATGGCATAGGTGTAATTGGTGGCCGCAGCGCCGGCCGCGTTGCACATCACGGCAACAGAGAGATTGCCAAGTTCGGGGAAGCGGGCGAGGTAGGTGCTGTACCCGTTGGTCGAGCCCGAGTGCGCGATCTGCGGCGTACCGCGGTACTGGCTCACCATCAGGCCCAGCGCGTAGGCGATCTCGGTGCCGTTGGTGAGACGCATGCGGCGGGTGAGTGAGTCCACGACGGCACTACCGAGCGTCTTGCGGGTGAGATGCTCGTTCCACGTGAGCCAATCGCCGATCGTCGTCCAGAGGCCGCCCGCGCCGATCACGTTGTCGTTGGGCATATCGATGTGCCAACCATCAGGCGCACGACGATACGCCTGCGCCAGCCCCGCGACCACACGCGTGTAGTCGCCGCGCCACGACGTGTTGGTGAGCCCGAGCGGCGTGAAGATGCGCTTCGTCGTGAAGGATTCGAAGTCCATGCCGCTCACGCGTTCCACGAGGGTGCGCGCGAGCAGAAAGCCCGAATTGGTGTACGAGTAGTGATCGCCGACCGGATAGTTCAGCGCCTGCTGATCGGTGATGATCTTGAACACGTCCGACTGGGTGTGCACGCGCGTGCCGCGCGGCCATCCCTGCCAGGCGACGAGATTGCTCCACTCGCGCAGGCCCGTGGTGTGCGTGAGCAGGTGGCGCACCGTGATGACACGTCCGTAGTTCCGGAGCTCCGGCAGGTACGTACGCGTATCGTCGTCGAGGCGAAGCTTGCCGTCGGCCACGAGCAGCATCACGGCGGTCGCCGTGAATTGCTTCGCCACCGAACCCGATTCGAGCGTCGTGGAGGGCAGGATGGGCAGGCCAGCCGTGAGATTGGCCATGCCGTAGCCGCGCTCGAGCAGCGTGGTGCCGCCGCGGGCGATGCCCACGCCGCAGCCGGGGCTGTGGGTGCTGTTCCACGGGGCGAACACCCGGTCGGTGATCGCGATCAGCTGAGCCGTGGTGGGCTGCTGGGCCTGGACGTTCCGCGGGCCCATGAAGGTCGCGAGCGCCAGAGCGGCTACGGCGCGTGCGGCGGCAGGGGAGGGGAGAGGCATGCCGCGAAGCTACACCGTGGCGCGGCGGGCCACCATTTCGACGGGGGTGCCTCTTGGCAGCCGGCCGGTGGTGCCAACGTCCTCGCTCCGGAATTGACGCGCGGGGTAAGTTGCAGGCATGCCGATTTACGTCTACGAAACGATGCCCTCGGCGCCGGACGCTGCGCCCGAGCGGTTCGAACTCCGTCAGTCGATGGCCGAAGCCCCGCTGACGATGCACCCGGAGAGCGGGGTGCCCGTGCGCCGGGTGTTGTCCGGCGGTCTGGTCACGTTCACCAACAGTCAGTCGGGTGATGCGTGCGGGGTACCGGGCGGGGCCCCGCGGGGCGGGTGCGGCAGTGGAAACTGCTGCATGAACTGACGGGTTAGGCACGCATGCCAGCCAAGAAATCGCCAGCCAAGAAAGCGCCCAAGTCGATGCCGTACGAGCAGGGGGCATGGGCGCACGTGTTCGCGCCGCGTGCGCCGGGCGAGCGTCGCTACTGGCTCATCAAGTCTGAGCCGGACGTGTTCTCGTTCGAGGATCTCGAGCGGGCGCCCAAGCAGACGACCTGCTGGGACAGTGTGCGCAACAGCAGCGCGCGCAACTTCATGCGTGACGGCATGAAGAAAGCTGATCTCGCGTTCTATTACCACTCGAACGCCGAGCCGTCGGGGATCGTGGGGATCTGCGAAATCGTGCGCGAAGGCTATCCCGACTACACGGCATGGGATCCCTCACACGACTACTTCGACGAGAAGAGCGATCCCGACATGCCCACCTGGTACATGGTGGACGTGAAGGCGGTGAAGCCGTTCAAGACCATGGTGGCCCTACCGGAGATCAAGGGTGACCCGGCACTCGCCGAGATGGCACTCGTGAAGGTGGGGCGCCTCTCCGTGGTCCCCGTGACGCCGGCCGAGTGGGAGTACCTCTGCGCACTCGGCGGCGTGGCGTGATCGGCAGGCGGTCGCGCGTCAGGGTTTGACGCGCGACCCGGTTACTGGCGCCGCGTCGCCAGATCCCATCATCAGTCCTTCGATTTCGCGCTGCATGTCGCCGGTGAGCGTGTCGCCCGTCGCGCGCAGGTTCCAGGTGACCTTCACCTGACGGACCATCTCTTCCCCGTTCATGTTCAGGCGCGCCTCCTGCCGCTGCAGGAAGGTGGCGCCGTCGCCGTTCGCACGGCCACTGAGGGTGAACGGCTTGGGGAGCGGCGCGCCATCGCTGCGGCTCTTCACCTCGAACGACGCGAGGAGCGAGTCGCCCGACGGGACCACCGAGAGCGTGCCCGTCGCCTTGATGATGCGCACGTCGTCATTCTGGATCATGCGGCCGAGCTCCCATTCGATGTTCCAGCGTCCGGCAAGCGACGGGGCGGTTTGTGCGGCCAGCGGCGTCGTCGACCACGCGAGGGCCAGGGAAGCGGTGAGCAGAAGGGTACGAAACATCAGGGGTGTCCGGAAAAGGTTGACTGATCTGACACAATCTTCGATCCGAAGGGTTGCCACCATTGCTGATCCTGCTCAGCGCTTGCGCGCCCGCACGTACTGATCGGGCCACGGCCCGTCGTCACCCAGGGCATGCGCCGCCTCGAGCGGCCAACGCGGGTTGCGCAGCAGTTCGCGCGCAAGCAGCACCAGATCCGCCTCGCCGTTGGCGACGATGGCGTCTGCCTGATGCGGTTCGGTGATGAGCCCCACGGCGGCGGTGGCAATGCCCGCCTCACGCTTCACACGCGCCGCGAAGGGGACCTGATAGCCCGGGCCCACGGTGATCTGCTGGTGCGCCGCGAGCCCGCCCGACGACACGTCGACGAGGTCCACCCCCAACGTGCCGAGCACCTTCGCCAGCGCCACGGATTCGTCGACCGTCCACCCACCCTCGGCCCAGTCGGTGGCCGAGATGCGTACGAACAGCGGCCACGTGTCGGGCCAGATCGCCCGCACGGTGCGCGTGACGTCACACAGCAGGCGGATGCGGTTCTCGAACGAGCCGCCGTACGCGTCGGTGCGCTGGTTCGACAGCGGCGACAGAAACTCGTGGAAGAGATAGCCATGGGCGGCGTGCAATTCGGCCACCTTGAACCCGGCTTCGAGGGCACGCTGCGCCGCGAGACCAAACGCTTCGATAAGCGCTTCGATCTCGTCGAGCGACATCGCCTGTGGCTGCGCGTATTCGGGGGAGAAGGCGATGGCGCTCGGCGCCTTTACCCGCCAGCCACCTTGGTCAGGGGGCACCATGCCGGTCCCCTCCCACGGACGCTTCGTGCTCGCCTTGCGGCCGGCGTGCGCG
>Ga0164292_10000302_pt1 | contig 37036 bp, 31 predicted proteins | sample GEODES117metaG_FD_111486 | JGI IMG/M metagenome (GOLD analysis project Ga0164292, IMG submission 111486) | Eutrophic lake water microbial communities from Lake Mendota, Wisconsin, USA - GEODES117 metaG | ecosystem: Environmental > Aquatic > Freshwater > Lake | place: USA: Lake Mendota...
AAAAACAAACACAAAAAAATAATGAGATATTGGCTAAGCCAAAGATAACAAAAGCGTCTCTTGAAAAACAAACACAAAAAAATAATGAGATATTGGCTAAGCCAAAGATAACAAAAGCGTCTCTTGAAAAACAAACACAAAAAAATAATGAGATATTGGCTAAGCCAAAGCCTAAGTCAAAGATAACTAAGGGTTCTCTTGAAAAACAAACACAAAAAGATAATGAGATATTGGATAAACCAAAGCCTAAGTCAAAGATAACAAAAGCGTCTCTTGAAAAACAAACACAAAAAGATAATGAGATATTGGATAAACCAAAGACAAAGATAACAAAAGCGTCTCTTGAAAAACAAACACAAAAAGATAATGAGATATTGGCCAAACCAAAGCCGAAGTCAAAGCCTAAGCCAAAGATAACAAAATAATTATAGAGAAACAGTAAATTGATATAAATATATATTGATATATTATATATAATAAGGTATGCAGATATTTGTGAAAACTCTGACGGGTAAAACGATTACTTTGGAAGTTGAATCTTCTGATACAATTGATATGATTAAGAGTAAAATTCAAGATAAAGAGGGTATTCCTCCAGATCAACAACGTTTAATCTTCGCAGGAAAACAATTGGAAGACGGAAGAACACTAGCTGATTATAATATTCAGAAAGAGTCAACTTTGCATTTGGTTTTGCGTCTTCGCGGTGGCAAAAAATGTTCCGATTTACTATAAAATAAATAAAAATTGATAGCTATTTATAGTAATAAATATATACCAAAGAAGCACAATGAACGCTTATTTCGCCATCAACTGCCAGGAAACCGACGCCATCAACCTTGAAAAGTATGATGTAGAGGTCAGAGGCAAAAACGACAACAAGATGAAGAATTGGAAGAACTCGGGTAAGTATAATCTCTTTCGCGATGAGATTGAAGCTCTCAAGAATGACAAGAATCTTGTTAGTCGCAAGAGGGACTCACGCTACGCTTTCAAGAATCGCCGTACTGTCAACGCGGACTGGAAGAAATTCAATAACGAACAAATGTAAAGATTAGCATCTAACTCTAACTCTAACTCTTAAAGGCTCTGTTAGCTCTGCGAGCTCTGTAAAAAGGATAGTAAAGGAAATGACATATAGAGATATGTGTTATTTTTCTTTTTTTTTATAAAGCATTTTTAATTTTATCAAAAAATACCTTGTATTCATCGTAATTATCTTTTACAATAATTATATTCTTACCTATATACTCTTTAAATCCGGGTATGATTTTTAAGGGCATACTTTTTCCAAATAATATGTTATTTTTAATAAGGTATGTTATGTTTTCAAATATATATGGTTGAATATATGCTGGTTCTACATCTGTATTAAAATTCAAAGGGATACTAAAAGTTAATAGGTGAATTACTATTGGTCTTTTTTCAAAATTTAATTTATAGCTAAATGTATAACTTACACTTTCATCATTGTAAAAATTATTGCGAGTTTCTACTATTATATCACTTCTACCATTAGCGATTTTAGGTTTCTCTATATTAGGATATAATTTTTTAATAGATCTCAATATATATACTTTATCATCTTCCGTAAAATTCTTTCTCGTATAAGGATTTTTAAAAGGTTTACTATCTTTAACCGCTTTATTCCAAGCCTGATATAATGTTCGTATATAAAATGCTACTCTATATGTATTGGAACCTTCATTATGTTTAATGGATATGACATTTCTAAGTTTTTTTAAGGGCATATCTTCCCATCTTTCAGCAAGATATGGATCCATCTCATTAATATTATTTTCGGTAATTTCGGCGACTAAGTCGGCTTTTGTTTTTCTGTATCTTGCTATATTCGCCTTAGATTGAAAATGACTATGACCGCTTGAAGAACTTCTTGGAGTATCAGACCAGCTAATAGATTTACTTATAGACTGAGAATTATAATTACTATTATCATCAAATAATACATTAACAATAGTTTTTGTAATTAGTGAATCAAATAAATCCAAATGATTTTCCATAGTTCTGATATTATCGTAATTATATACTCTACTATCTTCAACCTCGTCTCTCATAATGACAATAATAAATTGTAATGCTATATATTTTTCTATATTATCATTTAAATTTTTAATAACCTCTCTTTTATTTTTATTTGTAGAAGAGTAAAATAAAATATTACGCATTTCATCTAAGACCATCGTATTTAATCCGCGACCTCTAATATCATTTATACCAATATAATATGTTTCTTCCCACATTTTTGCCAATATTCTTTTAGTTTTTTTAATTGCACTTTGTGTATCGGGTGCTGTAGGTGGTCGAGATGCTATATCTGACCTTCTTAATGGGTCATAGATATAATTTTCAACCCATCCGTGTTGTTGTTTTAATATATTTTGAGTAGTTTGATTATGATTATTATATATACTATTAATTATATCATTAATTTCAACCAATATTTTTTTGTAAGATTTTACATAAATATTATGCGAATTAGTAGTGTTATAAAGGTATTCGCTCAGTTTTACCAATCCTATATCATATGATATGGGTTTAGTAAATAATGATGCTATTAATTGTTTATTTTTTTGTAGAGTATTAAAAGGTATGTATATTATATCCTTGACCTTTTCATAAGAATCTAATATAATTTCGTTATCTCCCGAATCAGAAGATTTGGATTTGGATTTAGATTTAGATTTAGATTTCGGCGATTTACTATCTCTTATACCAAGTTTTTGCTTGCATTTATCATATATATATTTAATTCTATCATCGTCACTAAGAGGTTTATTCGTTTTTGGATTAGTTATTTTAGATATAACTCCTTTTGTAAAATCCTTGTAATTTTTAACAAATGTATCGCATTCTTTAGCACTTAAATTGTTATTTTTGTCTTTTTTAAATATGGTCGTTTTAGCTTCAAAAGACATATTCTAATATATCAATATATAATATATATTATATCATCAAATAATATATTATATTATAATAGAATAAATGAGTAAAAGCAAAGGCAAAAGATTTGTATTGCCTAAACCTAGTAATAGCGAAGACCTAAATACTGATTTTTCTTCGCGATTAGAATATTATGACGATGAAAAAAGAGGTATATTAAACATAGTAAGAATAAAGCCCAGACCTACCCGCAAATCCGCGACTAAAACTCTTTCAAAAACTTCAAAATCCGCTACTAAAACCCCTTCAAAAACTACTAAATCCGCGACTAAAACCCCTTCAAAAACTCCTAAATCTGCGACTAAAACCCCTTCAAAAACTCCTAAATCCAGAAGAGTTATGTCAAGAACTTAATATTTTTTTTTAGCTTTTATTACATTATTATGTATAATTAATGAATATAAATACGAATATTTAATATTATTATAAAATAGAATGGCGTCTGTTTCAAAAAAAGGGCAAGAAATTAACAATTCATTAGATGCTTTATATCAAGTAAATAATGGGGAAAAAATTATTTCTTGGTTAGATATGCTAAAAACTTACAACAGTACTGATGGAAAGATTCCCGGACTCTTGAATAGCTCAAAAATACAGATTAATACAGCAAACAAAGACGGTGTCTATAATTTAATTTTACTATGGATTAAAAAAAATATGGATAAGTTCACCAACTACGATTTTACAGGCATTCCCAATAAGGACTTTTTGTTTTTAGATAAGCCTACAACCGCGCCGAGAGCATCGCGAGCTACTAAACAGACAAAATTAAAAACAATTGAGGATATTGAAAGATGGTGCAGTAATCCTGAGATACATCCTTTTAATGGGACGCCTATGCCTCCCAATAGCAGTGAATATCTAAAAATATATCAAGAAGCTTATAAAATATTAAAAAAGAACAAAATAAATATTGCAGATTTCCCAGATAAATTGCCGAAAAATCATCTCTTATTCGGTGATATGGATTTGCTTTATTATATGTATATTAGCAAAAAGACTAAAGTTTTTATAAAAATTTATGAAAAAAATAAAAGGGAGCTATACGCTGGCGAGTTATTCGCAGAACATATCGCGTCGATTATAGACAAACCGACTATATTAGAACAAGAATTGGCATTGATAAAAAGCTGTTTTAGAGGGGACTATATGAAAAATGCTTTTGAGAAATATAATAAAATGTTATTGACATCTTTTTTTACTAAGCATTATGTCGGTGTTTTTTCATATCCAAATAGAATGCGAGATTTAGAAGAATCTTCTATGCATAATGCTTCGGATAAAGAGACCTACTGGTTTATACAATTATTGGAAAATAACAAACTGAATAATGGCGAGGTAATTATTGAATATTTACAGAAAGAATATAGGTCTTCGATTAATAATTGGATGGAAGATGCCTTGAATATTTATAAAAGTTATAAGCGAGTTTATAAAGATATTGATGATTGCTTTAATCCCGCGACAGGTATAATAGAAAATCCAGATAATAAACAGTATCTGCCTATAAATGACCCGTTAGATGCTTATTTTGAAGAGTTTGAGAAGAAGCTCGAAAAAATTAGGAATCCAAAATATTCTAAATTGATTGATTTGACTACTTTTAAACCGAAGGTAAATCCATTCTTTTTAAACAACGCGCAATATGCCGACTTTAAAAAGGTTAAAGATGCATATGATATAGATAGAAAAATATACGAAGTTAAACAAGAGCTATATGAAAAGACTGGGAAAAATGGGAGCAGTCCTAAGCCACCCGCGAAGCCCGTAGTAGTATTACCCAACGGTAAAAATCATACAATTGGCAGAGAATTAGACCCGCTACATATTAAAGACGAGGTTATAAAAAGCTTTAAGCGCGATTATAAAAAGGCCTTGCCTACAATTGAGGAATATAACGCGATTAAAAATATGTCCTATCTGGAATTAAAAAAGCGCGTGGTCGCCAACTCACCTTCAAGTTCCGTAAAACAGCTCATACGAGATAACGAATTGCTCGCGATGACTAAGGAACAGATTGCAAACGATGTTTTATATGACTATTCGGGGCTCGCAGATAAATGCAGTGAGAGCATAGATATATTGACGAATGAAGAATTGAACGACGAGAATTACCCGCTTTCTAAACTACAACTTATGGTGCGAATGAAAGTATATACGCCAGATAGACAGAGATACAGAACGGAATGTATATATGCTCCTAAACTCTATAATTATCTAATAAAATGTATAAATGCCAAAGAGCCTTTTATAAATCCTGTGACAAAAGCTAAATATACCCAGGAAAACATAGAAGAGCTTATGAAAGTGATGAGAATAATAGACCCTTCTTTGGAGGTTCCAGTATTTGTAAAACATATGAATGATACTAAGTTAAAAGTGGAATACAAAGAATTAACTAAGACATATCAAAATCTGGATGCATCATTTGGTGCGACAAATACAATCCGGTATTATAAGATGTACATATCTCGCGTCATAGGTGGCGTAGAGTATAGTGTATATAATATTTGTACTTTCCCTGCGGATATGGAAGCAGAAGGAGAGTTCGCAACGGGCTCGGCGGATTTAAATTCATATACTATGATAGTAAATATGTACAAGCTATTTAATGAAGGCCGATTGCTATATAATTATTTACCTCCGTATCGCGTACCATTAACAGGACGCCCAGGAGAATATAGATATATTAAGCCGGCAATTCACTTTAATAGATACAAGCTTTCAAAAGATTGGTTAAATGATGGGTCTACTATGACAAAAACCGACTTTATCAATATGTTCAAGCATTACGCCCAAGAAGTCAATAACTATATATTCTAAATCCCTTGCCGAACTATAAATTATTTTTTTTAGATAAGCATATTCTAATATATCTCTATATTAGAATACAATTATAATATATCTATATATGACTTCATTAAGCGAAGATAAAATTAATAAATCTTTAGAAGAAATATACTTACAAGATAATAATAAAATTATTAAATGGTTGGATGAAATTAAAAAGCCGGAGAATCAGAAGGATGGAAAAATACCTGGGTTATTTATGAAATCTCTTACAAAAATCAAAACAGACGGAGAAGTATATAATTTAATATTACAATGGATTAAAGATAATCGCGATAAGTTTGCGGATTATGATTTTACAGGCGTCCCAGACAGTACCTTTGTATCTCTGGATAACTCTAATGTTATTCGTAAATATCAATTAAGAAGTTGGATACCTATAGATATTTTAAAAAAATATAATATATCAAAAAATCCTAATGCTGTTGATTATTTAAAAGATTACCGCGACCTGATAAAATGGAATGATTTATCAGCAAATCCAAATGCAATTGAATTATTGAGAGAAAAAGCCGAAGAAGAAAATAAAATTGAACGATTTGATTTATCGCGGATGGCAGATTATAAAAAATTGGATTGGAAAAAATTATCAGCAAATCCAGGTACTGTTGAATTATTAAAGCAATATCGTCGTAATATAAAATGGGATAGATTATCCGAGAATACTAATCTTGGTGCGATTGAATTATTAAAAGACAAGGTTGAAAAAGAAAGTAAAATGAATGAACGTCAATTAGAAAAATTAAAAGATGAAGATAAAATAGACTGGAATCAATTGTGTTTAAACGCTGGTGCGATTGAAATAATAAAAGCCAATCCTAAAAAAATAAATTGGCAATATTTATCAAAAAATCCAAATCCAGAAGCGATTGAATTATTAAAAAATAAAGTTGAAGAAGAAAATAAAATGACTGGTCGCAAACTGATTAATGTATTTAAAGAGAGATATATAGATTGGGATGTATTATCTTTAAATCCTGCTGCTATTGAAATCTTAGAAGAAAATCCTAAAAATATACTATGGAAACATTTATCAGAAAATAAAAATGCAGTAGAATTATTGAAAAAATATCCTGACAATATTGATTGGAATGGTTTATCTTTAAACCCAAATCCTGCTGCTATTGAATTATTGGAAAAAAACCTTGCAAAAATAAATTGGATCGAGTTATCGGCAAATCCTGGTGCTATTGAATTATTGGAAAAATATTCTGATTCTGATAAAATAGTTTGGAAAATTTTAATAGAAGAAAACCCTAATATATTTGAACTCGTTGAAGTAAAAAATAAAACTTTTGAAACCCTCGAAGATATTAAAAGATGGTGCAAAGACCCTGAAATACATCCTCTTAATGGCAATGAGATGCCTGCTATGAGTAGGGCATATTATGATATATATGTAAAAGCCTATAAAATTATGAAAAAGAACGGCACCTTTTCACAAAAAGACATAACTAATCTTTTTCCTAAAAATCATTTATTGTTTGGAGACATAGACTTAATGTATTATACCTGCATAGAAAAGAACGACCCTCCGACCTACTTTAATATATGTAAGTATAATAACTCATCCGGATCTATATTATACGAATTACTTACAGAAAAAATGGAGTTTTTTGATAACGAAGATACCGTTCTAGATACAGAGATAGAAATATTAAGAAATCGTTTTAGTGATAGATATGGCAAACACGCGCAATCAAATATGGAAACAATATATGAATTAATTGATGCTTATAAGAATGATATGGTTAACTCTTTTCTTGATACAAATTATATATCTGCATACGATTATCCTGATAGAATTAATCAGATAAAGCTTATCAATTTAAAAGCCTATTGGTTTATAAACTTTTTGGAATACAATAAAATGGCTACGGGAGAAACAGTCCTGGAGTATTTAATGGAAAATAACGATGAATTTGATTCAGATAATGAATGGACGACGCCGATAGATATATATAATAATTACAAGGCGATTATTGATGATATAGATGATTGCTTTAATACTGAATCAGGCATTATAGAAAACTTTGGATATAAAAAACTGACGCCTATTGATGACCCGCTTGACAAATATTTTGAAGTTTATGAAAAGCAATTGGCCGAAATAAGAAAACCCATATATTCACAATTAATTGATTTGACTACCTTTAAACCTAAGGAAAATGTCAGGTATTTAAATAATGCGCAATTTGCCGAATTTAAAAAAGAGAGGGATAAATACGATAGGGCGTGGAAAAGATATAGTGATAGACAAACCTTATATGAAACTACGAGACAAGGGAGTTCTCCGAAGCCTCCTGAAAAACCCACAATAACTCTTCCGTGGGGCACAGAGCATACTATAGCGAAGCAGATAGACCCTATACATATAAGAGACGAAGTCGTCGCTAAGTTTCGCGAGGAATATGCTAAGGCTCAGCCTATCATAGATGAATATAATAGAGTTAAGAATATGTCTTATAAAGCATTGAAGAAACATATCGGAGAGTCTTCCTCGAGCTCTGAAAAGCGAATGACTGAAGGAAATGAATTGCTATCTATGACGAGAGAAGATATCGCAAATAATGTTCTTTATGACTATACGGGACGCGCCGCGCATGCAGAGCTCGCCGATAAATGCAGTGAGAGCATAGATATATTGACGAATGAAGAATTGGATGACGAGAATTACCCGCTTTCTAAACTACAGCTTATGGCGAGAATGAAAGTATATACTCGGAATAAAAAGAATTACAGAACGGAATGTATATATGCTCCTAAACTTTATAATTATCTAATACAATGTATAAACTCAAACGAGCCTTTTATAAATCCTGTGACAAAGGCGAAATATACGCAAGAAAATATAGAAGAGCTTATGAAAGTGATGAGAATAATAAACCCGAAGATAGAAGTCCCTGTATTTATGAAGCACTCAAATGATACAAAATTGGAATTAAAATATAATACTGTCGCTGTTAATATTAGCGATTATGGTTCTAACCCATCTTATGGAAGTACAAGAATATTAAACTTTAACCGCATATATCTATCTCGTACTATAGCGGGGTCAAATTATATTGTATATGAAATATGTCATATGCCTGCTGATATTGAAGTTTCGGGCACTTTTTCTACAGGTTCAACTGATTTAACATCAAATACTATGATAGTTAATATATACAAGCTATTTAACGAAGGGCGTTTATTACACAATTATTTACCACCGTATAACATAAGAAGACCTGGAACAACAAATCAATATACATACATAAAACCTCAAATACACTTTAACAGAATTCTAAGTTTAAATAATTGGCTCTATGTTTCTGATAGCGATAAAACTTTAATTACAAAGGAGGAGTTCATAAACAGATTTAAACATTACGCCCAAGAAGTCAATAATTATACCTTTTAATCTCTTTTTTCTCGTATATTTTTTAATATTATAATAATATAGAATGGCGTCTGTTTCAAAGAAGGAAAAGGATTTATATAAATCTTTGGATAAATTATATAATAAAGATAAGGCAGGTATATATTATTGGTTAGATGAATTAAAGGTATATAAATCTGACGACGGTAAGATTCCTGGGTTATTAAATAATTCTAAAATACAGATTCTTACAGCAACAGAAGAAGGTACTTATAATTTGATTTTACAATGGATTAAAAAGAATCCTGATAAGTTTGCTGATTATGATTTTACTGGCGTTCCTGATAGTGCATTTATAACATCAGACGAGTTATTAGATGGCCTGGAGGCAGGCGCTGCCGGGGCTGCATCAGGGCCTGCGAGAAGTTCAAAAGTAGCTTTGAGATTTAAAACAGTTCAAGATGTTGAAAGGTGGTTTAAAGACCCTGAAATACACCCTATCAAGGGTACACCGATGCCTGCGATGAGCAACGAATATTATAATATATATGAAAAGGCTTATAAAATTATGAAAAATAGCGGTATTATTGCTACTTTGGATAATGATTATACAGTAATGCGAAGTCTTTTTCCTAAAAATCATTTATTATTTGGAGACATCGATTTAGTTTATTATACATGTGTTAAAAATTATTACCCACACCTTTACAAGAGAATATATCAGGGTAAAGAAAATATTTTGGCAATATGTGAATTACTAACGGAAAAACTAGAAGATACCGTGGATACCACTACTGTTCTTGAGACAGAAATGGAGCTATTGAGAAACCGTTTTAACAGTACGCCTATTTGGGACAAACATAGCAGGTCAAATATGGTTTTAATTAAAGATTTAATTTATGATTTTATAAGTGATTTATCCAACGCTTTTTTTGATACAGATTTTATGTCTATGTATGAATATCCCGAGAGAGTGAAAGCTATACAAGAAGATGTTGATAATATTGAAGGCTATTGGTTTCTAAAGTTTTTAGAAACTAATAAAATGGCAAATGGAGAAACGCCCATTAAATATTTTATAAATGTCCTTAAAAAACCAAATCCTCCAAATTGGATTTCTCAAGCATTAAAATTTTATAATGATTACAAGGCGCTTATTAAAGATATAGACGACTGCTTTAATCCCGCTTCGGGTATTGTAGAAAATGTAGAAGATAAAAAACTTATACCTATAAATGACCCGCTCGATGAATATTTTGAAGTTTATGAAAAAGATTTGGCCGAAATAAGAAAACCCATATATTCTAAATTAATTGATTTAACAACCTTTAAACCCAAAGAGAATCTTAAATATTTAAATGATGCTGAATACGCCGCATTTAAAATAAAGAAAGATGCGTATGATGAGTTATGGGAAAAATATAAAGAGGTTCGAGAATCATATGATATAAATAAGCGCGGCAGTTCTCCTAAGCCTCCTGAAAAACCAACAATAACTCTTCCGTGGGGCGCAGTACATACTATAGGTAGACAGATAGACCCGATGCATATAAAAGACGAAATCGTCGTTAAGTTTCGCGAAGAATATGCTAAGGCTCAGCCTATCATAGATGATTATAATAGAATTAAAAATATGTCTTACAAAGAATTAATGTATCATGTAGGCGATTCTCCTTCCAGTTCTAAGAAGCGATTTATAGATAGTAACGAATTGCTTGCTATGACAAAAGAAGAGATTACTAATAATGTCCTCTATGATTACTCGGACCTTGCGGATAAATGTAGCGAGAGCATAGATATATTAACGAATGAAGAATTGGACGACGAGAATTATCCGCTTTCTAAACTACAGCTTATGGCGCGATTGAAAGTATATACGCCTGACAAAAAGAAATACAGAACTGAATGTATATATGCTCCTAAACTCTATAATTATCTAATAAAATGTATAAACGCAAAAGAGCCTTTTATAAATCCTGTGACAAAGGCAAAATATACGCCGGAAAACATAGAAGAGCTTATGAAAGTAATGAGAATAATAAACCCGAAGATAGAAGTTCCTGTATTTATAAAACATAGAAATGATACAAAATTAAAAGTAAACTATGTGACACACGAAGTTAATTTGCGCGTTCTTGGAGCGGACGCATCATTTAATGGAATACCCTCTTTGCGTTTTAATGAGATGTATCTATCTCGTATGATAGCTGGAGTAGAGAAAGTAGTACATGTAATATGCTATATACCTGATGATATTGAAGCAACTGGGACTTTTGCAACAGGTTCAGCGGATTTAAATTCATATACTATGTTAGTTAATATATACAAGCTATTCAACGAAGGGCGTTTATTATACAACTATTTACCTCCTTATAATGTGCCGATAGAAGGAACTACTAATAGATATACATATTTAAAACCACAGATACACTTTAATAGAATTAGAGGTATTAATAATTGGCTTAGAAAATCAAATTATGACACGACGCTATTAACAAAACAAGAATTCATAAATAGATTCAAGCATTACGCCCAAGAAATCAATAATTATATCTTTTAAGCTGTGATTTTCTGAATTTAATAAAAAATATAAAAAATGATTTATTTAGTATATATATATACATTTATAAACAATGGAAGAAGATAAGCTATTTTATTATAGTAAATCAGCAAATAAACAAGCGGGAAAAGGAGTAAATGAATTTGTATCTAATTATAATGAATATGATGAATTGAATAAAATTAAAGATTGGAGAAAAATGCTCAGTAATTTTTATGTAGCAGAATTTACTTATAATGGTAAAACCTATTATACAGCAGAACACGCTTTTCAGGCTAAAAAAATAGAATTAGTAGACTCTGCTAAAGCAAATTTATTTTGTATAGAATCGGGCGATATTATTGGAACTACAAAGGATGGTAATATTGCAAGAAAAAATAGAAAATTAGTAATTCTTGATGATGAACGCATAAAAATATGGAATGAAATTAAACATAATATAATGAAGGAAATATTGATATGTAAATTTACTCAAAATAAAGAACTTAGTAATGTATTATTATTGACAAAAAAAGCAATATTATTGCACGGAGCAAAAGGAATACCTATTTCAAGACAATATGATTTAGAAGAAGTTAGAAATTCTTTAGAATTATAAAGAGCTAAAAATAAAGTCTCTAAACTTACTACTTGAATGATAAGACAAATAGTTCACAGTTCCAATAATTTTTTACAATGTTATAGTAAATAGATATATGCTATAAATATTGCCTACAAAATTAAAGGAAGTATTTGATAAAAGCGATATTATATACTAAAAAATAGATTTGGAACAATTATCGAGGAATATCCAGCTGTGATAGAATTATTACAAGAAAATCCTGATAAATAATTTGGAAAGAGCTATCCGCAAAACCCTGCAATATTTGCGGAAACCGTTGTAATAAACTATGATTCAAAATATTCTTTTTTCTGTGATATTTATTAGATACTCTCTAACAATGTCTACAAGATTAAAGGAAATAGCTGAGAAAAAAAGCGAGATATTATCTAAAATATTAAGGGTTGATGCTAAAAATCCTAAAACGCTTCAAACGCTTCAAACGCTTCAAACGCTTCAAACTCATACGGCTCGCGTAAGCTCAAGTAGTTCTGAAATGAATACGCAGTTAATTGCAAATATGCAAAATAGAATGAATGTTCCCTTATTTAAACTCACGATAGACGATTATGAAGCTATGTGCGGTAATAAGACGATTATTAAAATGATGTCTAAAGTTTTGGAGTGCGACGAGAAACAGCTTAAAAAGTTCTGTAAGTATATCAATGTCTTCAAGGAGAATCTTGGTTCTTCTCCTAAATCTATCAAAAACAAAATGAGGTCTAAAACGACTCTTAATAAATTACCCGAAGAGTTGAGAACACAAATAGTAGAACAGTATAGAAGCTTATTTTCAACTACTTATGTATTGAAAGATTGGATATCCAGCGATTGGAGAACAGTATATAAAATGAATTGGACTACTTTATCCCGAAATCCTAATGCGATTGATATGTTAAAAGCAAATCCTAAAAAAATAGATTGGGTTTGGTTATCAGCCAATCCTAATGCGATTGAATTATTACAATCAAAATCTGAAAACATCCATTGGCCGTATTTATCAATGAATCCGGGTGCTATAGAATTATTAAAAGCGAAACGCGGTAAAATAGACTGGAGTTATTTATCAAAAAATCCTAATCCAGAAGCTATTGATATGTTAAAAGCAAATCCTAAAAAAATAGATTGGGAACATTTATCAGAAAATACTGGCTCAAAAGTAATTGAACTTATTAGAGAAAAAATAAGATTAGAAAATAATTTAACCAAGGATCAGTTAGATGATTTACCTGATTCTAAAAAAATAAGTTGGAAAGTTTTATCAGCAAATCCAGTTGCTATAGAATTATTAAAATCTAATCGTAGTAAAATAGATTGGAATGAATTATCTGCTAATCCAAATGCTATAGAATTATTACAAGCAAATCAAGAAAAAATAAATTGGCCTAGATTATCTGCTAACCCGAAAGCTATAGAATTATTAAAAAAAAATAAGGGAAAAATTAATTGGCCGATCTTGTCTGCTAATCCAAATGCAATTGAATTATTAAGGATTAATCCCAAAAAAATAGATTGGGAATATGCATCTATGAACCCAGCTATATTTGAAGCCAAATAAGTTATAACCTTTCTTTTTCTCAGTTCAATTTATGAATATTATATTTTTTATTATAATATATTTGTATATTAGAATTACTTAATTTATTATTTATGTCTAAAAAATTAACATTTAAAACAATTGAAGATGTTAAAAGATGGTGTGATGAACCCAAAAAACATCCTATTGAAGGTTATGAGATGTCCGCGATTAGTAAGGATTATTATGATATATATGAAAAAGCCTATAAAATTATGAAAAAAGGGTCGTTTTCAGAAGAATATATAATTAATCTTTTTCCCAAAAATCATTTATTATTTGGAGATGTTGATTTATTTTATTATACCTGTTGTAAAAAGAATGATATTTCTACTTACAATAAATACTATAAAAATAATAATACAACCGAGTTCATAATGCACGAATTACTTACAGAAGAGTTAGACATTTTTAAGGATGATTATAATGGCGATGAGGATGATGAAGATAAATATGAAGATAAATATGTAGATGATGCTTCTATCATTCTAAAGACTGAGATAAAAGTATTAAAAAACCGTTTTAGTTATGAATATGACAAATATGATTCTACTGGACCGGCGACAAATACCGAAATAATTGGTTCATTAATTACTGATTATATTGAAGAAATGACTGATTCTTTTTTAGATACTGATTACATATCTAGATATGATTATCCCGAAAGAATGAAACAGATAAAACTTATCAATTTACAAGGCTATTGTTTTATAAACTTTTTAGAATCCAAAAAAATGGCTACTGGAAAAACTGTTCTTCAATATTTAATAGATAATCAGGGATGGCACAGTGTAATATATAACACAGGTCGTGAAAAAGAATGGATTAGAGAAGCATTATCATATTATAATGATTACAAAAAGATTGAAAAAGATATAGACGAATGTTTTAATCCCTACTCAGGAATTATAGAAAATTATAAATTTAAAAAATTTACTTTTATAAATGACCCTCTTGACAAATATTTTGAAGTTTATGAAAAGCAATTGGTTGAAATAAAAAAATCTGAATATTCTCAGTTAATTGATTTAACAACATTTAAACCTAAGGAAAATGTAAAATATTTAAATGATGAACAATATAAAGCCTTTAAAAAAGAAAGAGATAAATATGATACTGCTTTGAAAAAATACAGAGATAAACAAACATTATATGAAACTACAAAAGAAGGTAGTTCTCCGAAACCTCCAAAAAAACCTAAAATAACTCTTCATTGGGGAAAAGAACATACTATTGCTGCGGAGATAGACCCATTATATATAAAAGACAGCATAGTAGCAAAGTTTAGAGAAGAATATGCAAAGGTATCGCATATCGTAGAGGAATATAATAGGGTAAAGAATATGTCTTATAAAGCATTAAAGAAACATATTGGAGAATCTTCTTCAAGTGCCGAAACACAATTGATTGATGGAAATAAATTAATGTCTATGACGAGAGAAGATTTTGCGAATAATATTCTTTATAATTCTTCAGACTTTGCTGATAAATGTAGTGAGAAAATAGATATATTGACAAATGAAGAATTGGACGACGAGAATTACCCGCTTTCTAAACTCCAGCTTATGGTGAGATTAAAAGTATATACACCAGATAGAAAGAATTACAGAACAGAATGTATATATGCTCCTAAACTCTATAATTATCTAATAAAATGTGTAAATAATAAGGAGCCTTTTATAAATCCTGTGACAAAAACTAAATATACGCAAGAAAATATAGATGAACTTATGAAAGTTATGAAAATAATAGACCCAAAAATAGAAGTACCTGTATTTATAAAACACGGGAACGATACAAAGTTAGAATTAAAACATAAAATAGTGACAGTAGATATGGATGATTATGGAACTCATCCATCTTATGGTAGAATAAGTATATTAAAATTTATTTATATATATATCTCTCGTGTGATAGGTGGTGAAGAAAAAGAAGTATATAAAATATGTCATATACCTGCTGACGTTGGGGCAACTGGATATTTTGCTACTGGTTCAGCAGATTTAACATCAAATACTATGTTAGTTAATATATATAAGTTATTCAATGATGGAATGTTATTACACAACTATATACCTCCTTATAATATACCAAGACCGGGAAGTAATGATGAATATATATACATAAAACCTAAAATACACTTTAATGATATTAAAACAATAAAAAGTTGGTTCAAATTTTTAAATCCTGATAAAACAACGACCTTTATAACAAAAGAACAATTCATAGATAAATTTAAACATTATGCGGAAGAAGTTAAAAATTGTAATTTTTAATAAATATCCTATATCATAATATGTAAAATATATTAGTAATAAATAGATTTATAGACTTTATGAAAACTGTATAATAAAGTATAATACTTTAGAATATATCAATTTGTTCCAATTATATCTTAAGATATATAAAATTGATAGGCTATCTAATAATATATATCATCCGATTTACAATCAGATTTACGATGTGTAATTGCTGCCTCACTACCAATTTCAGGAATACCTGTTGGATTAAGAATCCGGAATACAAGAGCTGTCCTATGCTATCTCGCAGTATCCTATTGCGTATTGCCGAAGATTACCGACTGAATAAACAGGTTAGGGAAGAGGGATTTAGCAGTATCAAGCAGTATATTATGGATACCTGCGATATTACTTGCGAAGATTGGGGGGCTCTCTGCAATCTCTATGTAAGTAGCGGAAATGTTTGTGTCCCTATTAAGATTCAGGATAGCGTCCCATTTCAATATTCTCCCGAGATGTCCGATATCAATCTTCGCTGGCTCTATTAGATATCTGATGGTTTCGGGTGGGGTATCTGGGTATATAAGGGATATGTGTTATGTATTTTTTGTTTTTTGCGGGATTTGGATGGCTTTTGGCCTGGCCTTGCATTATATAAATATATGCGGATAATATATATTAAAATGATATTGGATTGCGTGCTTACTTCTGTTAATTTGAATCCATTATATATTGATTTCATACCTATTTTTGTTAAAACTTGGAATAAGTTGTATCCTAATGTGGATGTTAAGATTATTTTGGTAGGCGATGAAATACCTGAGCAATTTATGGAATATAAAAGCAACATTATATTGTTTAAGCCGATTGAGAATGTTCTTACGAGTTTTACAGCACAGTTTATTAGGTTATTGTATCCTTCTATATTGAATTATAAGAATGGCATATTAATTACGGATATGGATATGCTGCCTATGAATAGGAGTTATTATACTAAAAATGTCGAGCCTTTTGACAATACTAAGTTTATTTATTACAGGGGCAATGTATGCTTTGAATATAAACAGCTGGCTATGTGTTATAATATCGCGACAAATGAGGTATGGCGAGATGTTTTTAAAATCAATAATATAGAAGATATTCGGAATTATATATTGAGCGTAAGCAATACCACGACAATTAAGGAAGGACACGGAAATCTCGGGTGGTCGACGGATCAATTAGTATTGTATGAAAAAATAATGGAATGGAATGCGAAAACTGGCAATCTCGTGTGTCTTGACGAAAGTAAAACGGGATATAAAAGATTATGTCGCGATTCTTATTATGAAATAAATAATATTGCAGGGAATGATTCGCATATTATAAATAATATAAGGAACGGCTTATATTCTGATTTTCACTGCTGTCGCCCTATGAAAGACTATTCATATATTAACTACAAGGTATATGCTCTTCTATAGCTCTTATAGGCGCTCGGTCGCGCATATCATAGAATATCATTTACACATATCCATAAAATATATAAAAATATATATATATAAATTATTTACATATACATAAGATGGCTCATCTTTTTACGAATCACGATAAATATCATATACACAAGACTTTGGGCTTATTGGCTTTTTGTAATTTTATATTGCGATTTTATTACGCGATTGCCTACGGGACTTCGTTTCCGTCTTTTGAGTCTAAAGTTTTTTCCTGTTCTTGTGTTCTTGTTCACGCCTTATTACCGATAGCTTCTCTGACGATACCATTGCCCGAAAAAAGGAACTTTTCAGGTCCTATGATATGGAAGGAGTTTCAGCTTCATTCTATATTATTTTCTTGTCGCCACGTATTATTTACGATAATAACTTTACTAGAATTATGGCCTACACAATCTCGGGCATTTTATAGAGATACTGGAGATGCGGGCTGGACAAAGGGAGAAAAAGGTATTGCGATAATGTTGGAATCTGTTATAAAATATTTGATGATTATAGGGGTTATTAAAGTTGCAGCGGTAATAACCGAAAAATACGGAGATAAGGAGGTGAGAACGACGAATGCTATGCCTTATCCGGGATATTTAACAGAATACGAAAAGACGCAGATAAAATGCGAGTATGCTAAAAAACAGTTCGGGGCTACTATATTTGCTGTATTTTCGGGGGAACTCGCGAGCTCTCTAAACTTTGCGCCATTATATGCGATTCAATCGGCGCCTTTTATGATGACTCTAATACGCAAGGGTAAATGCGAAACGGTACATTATCATCGCGTATATTCAGCTACTCTCTTGTATCCTAAGTATCTTTATCATATCATATTAAGGGGTTTTTATTCGCAGTTTGCCGACTTCGTAATATGTTATTTATACATCTTTTCTTATACGACGCGCATTAAATACAATTGGAATAATATCAAAATGTGGGCTATTGTTGTTCCGGCTGTGGTACTCGTATTAAATGTAATTCCAGATATTGAAAAAAGAATAATTGTTGATAATACTATTACGAGCTTTCTAAGATATTTTTGCTCTATATATTCGGTATACAAGGAGATAATGAGAGATTACTATACATACAAACCATTAACCAGATAGCGCAGATGTATCGCAGATTTATTTCATAATGTCGCGTAAAAATACATTACGCTCGTCGGTCGTAAGACACCCGAGATATCTGTTAATTTCGGTCTTAGGATTGCTATCATAATTGAGAATGAGAGAATAAAGATATATGTATTTTTTCTCTTTGATTTTATAGGCTGTGATTCTCCTAATTTTCTTATAGTTATTTTTAGATATCCCATATAAACACGGGCTATAATCATTCATATAATAGATAATTGCCGATTTCATCTTTTCGTGCGTATATCCATTAGTCTCGCAATATTCATACAAATCATCCTTACTCTTTTTATAATTGCGAATATCCTCCATTAGTTTTGCAATATTCGGGTTAGGGTTCGGGTAAGGATTCATAGCAAGGCGATTATTATAATCTTTGTATCTTCTTTATGTTTATAAAGATATCAATTTTTAACAACCGAATGCCGATTCGCCATTGTAATAAATATATAGGAAGCCATCGCCGTGTTTCATTTCATTATATATCGTAAGCATATTAGCAGATGTAGGGGGCAATATATTATTTATAAAAATAAATATTGCTTTATCTGGCGACAGTTTAATGCGTTGCCTTATTATAGATATAAATTGGCCTATAGTAATATCACAAGGTACTAAATATTTTTTTTTATCAATATCATTCAGGGAACATCCAGCTGCTCTTCCGACTATTACAGGAACCCTCTCTGGAAATTTCTCTCTTATTCTTTGTGATTCAATATATTTTCTTTCAAACTCAGTACTCATATAATCTATAAATATATTATAAAAATAAAACTTGATATACCTTGATATACCTTGATATACCTTGATATACCTTGATATCTCCTAATATCTCCTAATATCTAATATTCTTGCTATTGTTATACCAATCGCTAAATATTTTTTTTGCCATCGCCTTATTATCTTCATCTTCAATCTGAATTATAGGCATCGCTCGTTTATCATTATCTTTCTTGATTTCGTCGTATATATATCTATCATCAAAGCTAATATCTGCTGCATCCTGGCGCGTATTGGCGTAATATATCTTATCGAGCCTTGCCCAATAACAAGCAGCAAGACACATAGGGCAAGGTTCGCAACTTGTGTAAATAGTACAGCCAGCTAAACTAAAATTATTACTATTAGCACACGCTCTTCTAATTGCTACTACTTCTGCGTGCGCCGTAGGGTCATTATTTACGGCGACTTCATTATGTCCCTCGCCAATTATATTACCCTCACTATCAACAATAACGGCTCCAAAAGGCCCGCCAGTACTAATAGACGACAATTCAATAGCTCGGTTCATTAGCAATATGATAAGATAAAATTATGTTATATTGTATTATCATTTTTTATTTATATCTGTTTTATTGCTCGTGTGTGTTTCATCGCTGTTATTATGGTCGGCTACATCTTTTATTACCCAGTTATCTATGCAGTCTGTGGTAAATGTATAGGATTCGTCGGTCTCCTCTTTTTTACATATTGGTTCATCAACGATTATGGTGCCTCCGAAAATAATATACGGAACATTCTTGCTTAAACTGATTAGCTTGACTATATCTGCGAACATTATTATATAAGTATATATATTATATTTATAAATATTATATTTATATATCTTACAATCTATGATATCCGTTGATATAATGGGGGGTTTGGGTAATCAATTATTTCAGATTATGACAGCATTTGCTTATTCAAAAAAATACAGAAATCCTCTAATAATTAAAAGAGAATCTCATAGCCCGAGCTGTACATATAGGAATGTCTATTGGAATAACTTTTTAGACAGATTGCAAAAGTATTTAATAAATCGCAATATAGATTTGCCCGTATATAATGAAAAATCCTTTGAATATAATGAGTTGCCGAAAATATCGGAAAGCGATGATATAAAGTTGAGCGGATATTTTCAATCATATAAATATTTTGACGAATATAAAAGCGAGTTCCTTGCGGAGATAGATTGGTGCGTCAAGCGAGATGATGTAAAAAGCAAGATAACTGATGTTAATCTGGGTGATATGGTTTCTTTGCATTTCCGCATAGGTGATTTTAAAAACTTAGAAAACCACCCTATAATGCCTATGGAATATTATATAAATGCGATTAAATATATAGAGGCGCGAGAATCTAATCTAAAAATATTGTATTTTTGCGAAGAAGATGATAAGGATTTTGTATTCAACAATTATATAAATCCTCTTAGAACAATTTTTGAGAATATTACATTTACACAAACGAAAAATAAGCTGGAAGATTGGGAGCAAATGATAGCTATGAGTTTATGTAAGCATCATATAATCGCTAATAGTACTTTTAGCTGGTGGTCGGCTTATTTAGCCTATGATAATTATAATTATAATGATAATGATAAAAAATTCATATGCTATCCTGATATTTGGTTTAATTCTACTTTAATAAATAGTAATGTGGGCGATTTATTTCCTGGACGCTGGATAATGTGCGAGACCTTTCAAAATAAATATTTATTAGAGAATGTATATTATATTAATCTTGAAGAAAGGGTGGATAGGAAGGTATTGGTTGAGACGGAGCTAAAAAAATTGAAGTGGAAATACGAGCGCTTTAACGCTATTAAACACGAGAGAGGCGCACTGGGTTGTAGCTTGAGCCATTTGGCTATCGTAGAGATGGCGAAGGAAAAAGATTTAGATTATGTGGTAATTTTAGAAGATGATATTCAATTCTTACAGCCCGAGAAATATAATAAGATGCTGATAGATTTTAGGAACTTCATTGAATCTAATTCGTTGGATTATGATGTATTACTTATAGCTACGAACATCCTTGACAAGGTCAATGGCGTTATTCCTATTAATAATTATATATATCGTGTCGGAGCCTCTTATTCTGCAACAGGCTACATAGTTAAAAAACATTATTATGATAAGATAATAGCGAATTACAAAGAAGGGCTAAGATTATTGATAGAGAACCCTACTGTTGCTGGAAAATATGAAATTGATGTCTATTGGATAAGATTGCAGATGGTTGATAAATGGCTTGTTATATATCCGCGAACTGTCAATCAAAGAGAATCTTATAGCGATATCATAAAATGCGTCGCAGATTACACAAAGCATATGATAGATATATGAATATCCAGACATATAAAATTGAATTATAAATTTGTAAATTATAAAATTACCTAAATATTCTTAGATTCTCTTAGCAGTTTTTGAGACACTGGAAATTCTTATTTTTTCTATTTTTAAATTTGAGTACATCTCTTGATTTATTTTGTAATTTCCAAAAAACTTTTGAAATTTTTGAAAAAACAGAAAGATGTACTCAAATTTTATTTTTCAACTTTTTAGAAAAATCTGGTTGCTTTTTTGACACCACACATATCTCATAGTTTTCTTAGATTTCGAAAGTTCATTATGAAAAAAAATCTATAAAAATATATGAATATCCATATATATAATTATAAAATTGATTTATAAATTTGTAAATTATAAAATTACCTAAATATTCTTAGATTCTCTTAGCAGTTTTTGAGACACTGGAAATTCTTATTTTTTCTATTTTTAAATTTGAGTACATCTTTCTGTTTTTTCAAAAATTTCAAAAGTTTTTTGGAAATTACAAAATAAATCAAGAGATGTACTCAAATTTTAATTTTCAACTTTTTAGAAAAATCTGGTTGCTTTTTTGACACCACATATATAACCCCTTTTTCTTAGATTTCAAAAGTTCATTATGAAAAAAATCTATAAAAATATAATTTATTAAAAGGATACTTTAATATATAGCCAGTTAAAATGCATAGAAATGTGCTAATATAAAAGAGTAATCTGTAAAAATTGATATTTATTCAATATATAATCTAAATACATCTGTCAATCAATAGATAAAAACTCTTAGCTACATCTTAGCAAACGAGAGCCTACAACAGCCTGCAAACAGCCTGCGATAGCTCGAGCAAGAAGGATTACTATGACGGCGTATTGTATCTGCGAGGGAAATGATAAGAATGTTTTCTGGAAAAAAATGAAAAAGAATAACTTCAACAAAAATATCACATTTGGCGAAGATGAGGTATATTGTCGCAGTGTCGAAGAGGCTGATGATAATTTTGGCGTTGATTACGCAGACTACGCAGACTACGACTATTTAAGCGATTTGTTTTGAGGTTTCTTCTCGATATACTCCTTATATCCCCCAATAAATACACCGTCCTTGAATATCATAGGAAAGTATATATAGGGTTTTATGGTATATTTGTGGATATATTTATAAAAATTATCGCGTTCTCTAAGAGTTAATAGATATTTGTCACAGTTTACTACATATTTTTTTGTTTTTATATCGCTACATAATAGATTACAATATTTACAGTTTGATATTGTATAAATTGTGTAATCTGTTTTAGAAGGTTTAACATATTTTTTATCCATTTTATTCTATTATTACGAATGATTATTTACTTTTTCGTTTTATTCCATTCAATAGCTACTTTCTGCATTATTTGAGGCGCCTTCTCGTCAGGAAACTGTTTCTTTAATATAGCAAAATGCTTCTTGACAAACTTATTGTAAGGGCTTAAGGCTTTTTTGGCGGCAACCTTAGAACCCTTCTTCTTTCTCGCACCCCCTGCTTGCGCATCACCCGAGTTTTCGGGATATAAATTTTCAATTTCCCGGGTTTGAGTTTCTGCTACTACAGCAGGATCTGCTACAGAATCTCCAGCGTCGCCAGCGTCGCCGGCGTTGCCTCCTCTTTTAGCTTTAGGTTTAGCTTTAGGTTTCCCTACAGATTTTCTCGCAACTCTCTTTTTGGCGCCACCGCTATTACAGCATCCGGAACCTCCTAACATTACTACTTATTATTCTATTGTATATATAGATATTTATTTTTTGGCAGACATAATTTTTTTATGTTTCTTGCTATTTAAATGCCTTAGCATATGAAAATCTCTAAAACACACATATTCAATACCACATTCGCACTTTATAGTATTCTGGAGCTTTCGTGTATTATATTCTTGAATCGCCCGCTCTTTATATTTTTCTTCTTCGCAATAATATTTGATTTTACACATATCACAATACATATAATATATCTTCTCTTTATCGTTTTTATATGAGAACTCGTCAAACGGTTTAACCTTATGACACTTGGTGCATTCCATAATAATTATAATGCCTTGAAATTATTATGAATAATCAATTTTTTTAGATATAAGATTATAGCAATAAAATATAATAATTATGAAACTATTGATTTTCGGCAGCAGAGGGTGGATTGGGAGACAATTCTGTGAATATTTGGATAATAATAATATTCTATATATTGAAAGTGATTCGCGAGCTGACAATGAGAAAGATGTAGAAAAAGAAATAAACGAATATAAACCTACTAACATTGTTTCGTTTATTGGGAGGACTTATGGAGGAACCTTCAATACCATAGATTATCTCGAACAGCCCGGAAAATTAGTTGATAACATTCGCGACAATTTATACGCACCTATGATATTGTCAATATTGTGCGAAAGATACAACATTCACTATACATATATGGGAACTGGCTGTATTTTTGAATATGGCGGAGGCGACGCAGGCGACGCAGGCGAAGCAGGCGACGCGAAAAAACGCGAAGATGATGTGCCTAACTTTTTCGGCTCTTCGTATTCTATAGTAAAGGGATATACTGATAGATTACAGCATATGTATTCTAATAATACTCTAAATCTCCGCATTAGAATGCCTATTGTAAATTACGATCACGATAGGAACTTTATTACTAAAATTACGAAATATGAGTATGTCTGTTCGGTTGCTAATTCTATGACAGTATTACCCGATATGTTCCCGGTAATTGCCGATATGATTAAAAAAAATGTTGTGGGAACATTTAATTTGTGTAATAAAGGCGCGATAACTCACAACGAGATTTTGGAGCTATATAAAATGCACGTGGATAATAATTTTACTTGGAAAAACTTCTCAATAGAAGAGCAGAATAAGGTACTTCTTTCAAAACGCTCAAATATTGAATTATCGACGGACAAATTGTATGAATTATATCCGAATATTCCGGACATTAGGACATCTATTGAGAACTGTATGATTACATATTCGCGCCTTCTATAAGTGCTATGCCTTCTCGGCTATCATAATATATATCAAATAAATCTGTTAAATCGCTTATAGCCCCGTCATTTATTATTTCAACATCATAAGGAATATCTATATATTCGTTTTCGGATATATGCGAATCTCTCACGCCTCCGGCTCCTCCTGCTACTTCAGAGATATTAACTGCGGGCCTACTTATTTTTACTACAATTAAAGAGCAAGACTTGCCTACTTCTACCGAACTCTTTAATTTATTATATTCGTGTAAAAATCGCATATCGCTAATGACATAGGAATCGCAGGAATTGCCGGATATGCGAGATAGCAAGATATCCGCTAAGAAGCCTTTATTAGTGTTCGGGATTAGTTCATTAATAGCATGTTGCATTATTTCGGTTCCAAAAAATTGTAATGCTTTGCGCGGAGATATTCCCCAGCGCTCGTCAATAATTTCTTTTTCATCGCCTACAGCATTATCTTCGTCAATTCCTACCTGAATATCATTGAAATTAAACAGCTCCTTAACGGCTTTTTTCAAGGGCCCGGCAAAAGATAATTTCTTAAATCCCCGAGTAGCCACTAAATGTTTCGCCAACACATCTTTGCCACTCCTTTTAGCACCACATATAGCTATAATATTTGACATCTTATGTATATATTAGTATATTATTTCATATTAGAAAATCATTTTTTAAGTTTTTTACATTATACAAATTAAAATAAAAATTGACATTTAAGAATTAATTAATTATAATTAACTACGCATTTGTCATATAATGTTTTCATCAAATAACTGCTGGGATATTATGGATACCTATTTTTTAAAGGGGGGTTCTCAAGAATCATCAAATCCTCTTGTAAAACACCAAATAGACAGTTATAATAAGTTTGTAGATAATACACTCGGACAAATTATTGCCGGCTTTAATCCCATCAAAGTCAAGGTAACGAATCCCAAAAGTGATTTATCAATCAACGACAATAACTATAAAATATCCATTAATATTCTTCAGCCGAGTATCACGAAGCCCAGTTATCAAATGGGTGATGGAACGCATAATATTATGACACCTTATATTGCCCGAATGAATAATATGTCATATTCGAGCGGTATCTATGTGAACGTCCATATTGTTACAGAATATACTAATAAAAATGGGATGATTGAGAAGTTTGACAAAACCGTTAATAATATTTACATCGGCAAAATCCCTATTATGGTTCGCTCCAAGCTCTGTGTTCTCAGTCAAATGCAAGGCATCTGTGAAGAGAATAACAGCGAATGTATCTATGATTTTGGTGGCTACTTTATTATTAATGGAAATGAAAAGGTACTTATTTCGCAAGACAGGATTAACGAAAACAAGACGCTCGTATTTCATCCCAACAATAATAGCGAAGGGTTGTATGCCGAGATTCGTTCTGTTTGCAATTCGTCTTATCTTCCTCCGAAGACCACCTGTCTGAATATGAGCGGTAAATTAAATCATATGGGGCGTATCATTCGTATCAATACATCGTTTCTTAGGTCGGAGGTTCCCGTATTCGTAATGTTTCGGGCTCTCGGTATTCTCAGCGACAAAGAGATTATTCACCACATTGTATATGATACGACGAAGGAAGAGAATAAAAGAGTCATTGCCGAATTGATGGCTTGTTGCGAGGATGCCTGTGATATTAAGACACAAGAGCAGGCCGAATGCGTCCTTATTAAGATTATGAACGGCTCCAACAAGAACAACGAGCATTCTGTAAATAAGACGCTTTTGCATAATAATTTGCTGAACGATTTTCTGCCACATGTCGGAAAGAGTTATAGGCGAAAGGCGTTGTATATCGGCTATATTATTCGCAAGATGATTCGCATTTATCTCGGCTACGATACATATGATAATCGCGATTCGTATATTAACAAGCGCGTAGATACTCCTGGAGTTTTGATGAGCAATTTGTTTCGCCAGTGTTATGGCAAATTGACGAAGGAGTTGAAGGTAGCTATTGAGAAGGAGCTTAGTATGTGGCGTGGCAATTCAAATACACCGCTTTCAAATATTATCTCGGATATTAGCATTCACCGGTTTTTCAAGCAATCTCTGTTGGAATCGTGGATTAAATACTCGTTCTCGACAGGCAACTGGGGAATCAAAAGTATCGGCAGTTTTCAGAATATCAAGCAGGGCGTCTCGCAAGTTCTCAATCGTATGTCTTATGCGAGCACCTTGTCGCATATGAGGCGTATTAATACTGCTATGGAAAAGAACGGAAAGCTCGTACAGCCGAGAAAATTGGATAATTCACAGATTGGTATGATTTGTCCCGCAGAAACACCGGAAGGCAGTTCGGTTGGATTAGTGAAAAATATGGCACTTAGCACGAATGTATCAATTGCTATGAATAGCTATCATATCAGAAAGGTTCTTGAAGAATTGGGCGTAGTTATGTATGACGACACCTATAAATCGGGAGATAAGCCTGGAGATAATTCGGAAAAATCGGCAATTAATTTCCTAAAAAATATGGGGAATAGTTCAAATGTTTATATTATGGTGAATGGCGATATTATCGGCTATTATGATAAACCGATTGAGCTCTATAAAACACTTAAACATTATAAGAGGTCGAGCATTATTCACCCGATGACATCAGTTGTTTGGAATATTCAAAAATCAAACATTATTATCAGCACGGAGGCGGGGCGTATGTATAGACCTCTGTTTATTGTAGATTATGACTCTAAATTGAAAAAGAGCGTATTGCGAATTGAAAAGATTTTGAAAAGGAAAAATATGAAATGGGAGGATTATATCAAGGATAAAAACTTTGACTATTTCATATCTCCCAACGAACCCTATATTCCCCGCGAAGCTGGAGATGCGGAAGAGAAGGCTCGCGACGATGACGGCAATAGCGACGAGAGCTATTTGGATGAAGAGGGATTTCTCGAATATATGGATTGTGATGAAATTAATACGGCGATGATTGCGACATTTCCCGCCGATTTGGATGAAGGAATTAAGGGAACGGCGCTTCCTCCTTGTTATACGCATTGCGAGATTCATCCGAGTTTGATGAATGGCATTCTGGGAGCTAATATTCCATTCAGCGACCACAATCAATCGCCGAGAAATTGCTATCAGTGCGCTATGGGAAAGCAGGCACTCGGTATTTATGCGAGTAATTTCAACAAACGCATTGATACTATGGGGAATATTTTGAATTACCCGCAAAAATCCTTGGTATATACTAAATTATCAAAATATACTATGGCACACAAATTGCCCTCGGGAGTTAATGCTATTGTAGCGATTATGACGCATACTGGATTTAATCAAGAAGATAGTATTATGATTAATCAGTCCGCATTAGACCGCGGGCTATTTACGAGCACTTATTACAAGGCGCTCAGGGATGTTTGTAATAAGAATCATAGCACGGGAGAAGAGGAAATATTTACGAATCCTAATGATAAAACTGAAAAGAAGCCATATTGTTATGATAAATTGGACGATAATGGCTTTGTCCCAAAGAATACTTATGTAACAGGAAATGATATTATTGTAGGTAAGGTTATGCCTAAAAAGTGTAATGGAGAAATTTCATATCAAGACAGCAGTCTTACGATGAAAACGAATGATGACGGATATATTGATATGAATTATAACGGTATCAATAGCGATGGCTACCGGTTTTGCAAAGTGCGAATCCGTAAGAACCGGAAGCCGGAGATTGGCGATAAATGCGCCAGCTGTAGTGCTCAAAAGGGAACTATTGGTATGACATATAAACATCAGGATATGCCATATACTAAAGATGGAATTGTTCCGGATATTATTATGAATCCGCACGCCATTCCATCGCGTATGACTATCGCACAGCTTATGGAATGTATTATGGGAAAAGCCGGGTGTCATATTGGGGCTTTCGGAGATTCTACGCCATATAACGATTGTACTGTTGAGGATATTGCGAAAGTACTTGAGATGTCTGGAATGGAAAGATATGGAAACGAGATTATGTATAATGGAAGGACAGGAGAACAAATAAGGACGGAGATTTTCATCGGCCCCACATATTACCAGAGGCTGAAACATATGGTAACAGACAAGGTTCATTGTCTGACGGAAGACCACGAAGTTCTCACAGATAATGGATGGAAACAAATTGCTGATATTAGTATCAATGATAATGTGGCAATATTGAAGAATGACGCGCTCGTGTATGAAAAACCCGTAGAAATCTATAAATACCCAGATTACAAGGGATATATGTATAACATCTCAAATAATATGGTAGATTTAGATGTAACCATCGGACATCGAATGTATGCAGCGAATGCAGCGAATGCCGCCGGCACAGCATATAATCTTGTAGAGGCCAGTAAGATACAAGGGCAGAAGATGAGATATAAAAAGGATTCGTTATGGAATGAGGTAGATTATCAATTGGATATTTCAAGTGGCGGCAGCGGCACTAAGCCTATTAATATGGAGGCCTGGCTGTCATTCTTTGGTAAGTGGATTGCGCATAATGGGATTGATAAGGAACACGCGATGCTTATTAATGAATATGGAAATAATGATAATAATGATATTGCGAATTATATCAATAGCTTGGATGATAAATATAATTTCCCGGCGTGGGTATGGAAGTTGAGCTCAGTTCAATGCAGGTTTCTTGTCAAATCTATGGTATCTGTTAAGAACGATGATATTAAAAACAATTTTGAGAATATGTATTGTACTTTGCGCGAGAGTTTGGCGGATGATATGATGCGTCTATTGATTCATGCGGGATGGAGTGGGATTAAATCGCGATTTAATAGATATTGGAAGATTACGATTATTAAAAATAAGAATAAACCGGTTGTTAATGACCCGAATGATAAATCAAATAAAGAGAATATCTATTATTACCAGGGAGCCGTATATTGCCTGAGTGTATCTACTGAGGTATTTATGGTAAGGCGAAATGGCAAATCAGTATGGACTGGTAATTCTCGCGGTTCGAATGGACCTATTGTTATGCTTACGCGACAGCCAAGCGAGGGGCGCGCTCGTTCAGGTGGCCTTCGTTTGGGAGAGATGGAAAGGGATTGCTTTATCGCACACGGAACATCAAACTTCCTTGCCGAAAGAATGCTTCATGTATCCGATAATTATCGCATCTTTATCTGTAAGAAATGCGGGATGCACGCCAATGTAAATACAGATAAAAATATTTATAGCTGTAAATACTGCAAAAATAACACAGATATCGCACAGGTAAGAATGCCCTATGCTTTCAAATTACTAAACCAAGAACTATACACTATGAATATTATGATGAGATACATCTGTAATTAATCTTACCATAGCGTACCTCTTACCTCTATGTATTCTATATATTCTATGTATTCTATATATTCTATGTATTTCTATGTATTTCTATGTATTTCTATGTATTCTATGTATTTCTATATTTTTTTTAATATATAAACATTTAATATATAATTTTATAAAAGATGGGAGATAATCATAAATTATACAAAATATTAGATGTTAGCAGAGATGCGAGCGATGATGAAATAAAGAGCGCTTATAAAAAGAAGGCGATGCAGTATCATCCTGATAAAAACAAAGGCGACCCTGAATGTGCTACAAAGTTTAAGGAAATATCAAATGCCTATAATATTTTAGGAGACAAGGACAAGAGGGAGAAATATAATGCTTGCGGTGATAATAATTATAATGAGGGTTCTCAGGATAATATGAGAAGCCATCAAGATATTTTTGAAGCATTTTTTAGAGGACACGAACACGGCTTTGGAGATGGGTTTTTCAGTTTCGGAGCTGGCGGTGGCGGTGGCGGAGGTGGCGGAGGAGGAGGTGGCGCAGGAGGGAGAAGAGGCGGGAACAGGCCACAACAGAAGGCTGATTCTATAGAAAGTGTATTTAATTTAACACTTGAAGATATATATGAGGGGTTTAATAAGGATTTAAATATTAAATTGAAGAAATATTGTACGAGCTGTAATGAGGAATGCCCGGATTGCGACGGAAAGGGATTTATACATCGTATCCAAAATATGGGTATAATGCAGACTATATTTCAATCGCAGTGTAATAAATGCGGTGGCGAAGGTATTGTGATAAAAGGCAAGGCGAGTTGCAAATTGTGTAGCGGTAAAGGATTTTACAATAAGGACATCAAGGCTACTTTAATTATACCGAAGGGCGTTAATGAAGCTTATAGGACGGCTTTTCCCGAATTAGGAGAACAACCTAAGACAGATAATGTTAAACCGGGCGATTTAATAATTAGCATAAAAATAGAAGAACACAAGCATTTCAAGAGGAACGGGAATGACCTTCATTATAAGACAGACATATCTTTTATAAACTCTATAATCGGCGAAGTAATAACCATACCATATTTTAAGGATACTATTGAGATAAACACAAAAATACTCGGTGTTATTTCAAATGGCAAAAAATATCTATTGGAAGGCAAGGGATTGCCTATATTAAATACTAATAATAAAGGCAATATGTTTATAGAGTTTAATATTAATTACCCGAAAATTAAAAATCCCGAAAAGCTCGACGAATTGAAGAAGCTACTTGAAGAAGTATTCGTGTAATATTACTATATTACTGTGCTATTTTTTTTGTTATCTATGGAATATAAAATATTGTATATAGCCGACAGATTTACAGATGTTTTATCAAAGCCAGCATTTTTTACAAACTTTAGAAGTTCATATGCTTGCTTGTCATTTCCCACAATCTTATTATCAAATCGCGTAATAACAAAGATATACTCTTTAGGGTCTGTTATTACATTTTTGTTAATATAGAAGGTTTTTCCCAACGAATCTCTTGATGCGCTAACACCGCCTTTATTTTTGCCATTATCAGAATCTATGTCGGTATATATTAGATATTCGTAATTATCTGTAGCCAAATTATAATATACAAATCCCGGCGAAGAATTGTCATCGTTTTCTACTTTATCCTGACTAATTATAATATCGCTGACGGTTCTATTTTCTCCAAAAACGACATTTGTAGTTTTAGCAACAAAATCATATTGGAGACAGAAGCTGAAATTAGACAATGATTTATCCACTGTATTTTTGTTTATTAGATATACATTGTATCTGAACGGATATTCTAAGTTGTCATTGATTTCTATTGCCTGCTCTATTTCCTTGCATCTCTTTATATTACTTGCTTCTCTATAAATAACATCGTAATACATTACTACCAAAATAAATATTACGAGGGCTATAAATATTAAAATAATCAAATGCTGATACAAAGACAAATTGTAAGTATTGTTAGAGACATTTGACAAACTGTATAATATGTAATAAGAATACGCCTCAAAACCCGATAGATATATATTTATTATATTCAATATCTCGCTAAAACTGCTTTTTTCTTGAATATCCATTTAATCTACAATAATATAATAAAATTGTATTTGTAATAGTTTTGTATTCTCTTGTATTCTCTTTAGATGAATAACTTTTCGCGATTATTTTTAGCATAGAATATATCGTTTATTATATTGGTATTGTATTTTTCGTTTTTAGAATATATCTTGGTGAATTTTATCAAATCTCTGCCGGTCTCATCATAAGGCAGTTTATTATTATTATCATCGACGAGTATATATTTAAATCTTTCTTCTCCCAACATATTAGCATCTATATTCTCTATTTTTTCACTCTTCATTGTTTTTAAATTAAGATAATAAAATACGAGCTTTTTTTGTGCCTCTATTATAGGGTCGTTCAAAGCTTTAATATAATTATATTCGTCTTGCGCTTGTTCTATTTGTTCTGTCTTATCGTTTATTTTTCTTGTTATTTCTGTTTTTTTTGTATTATAATCATCAGCTTCTTCATCTAATTTATCAAGTTCTTTTTCAAGTTTAGCATTTTCGCCTTTTAAAGAATCTAATACCCGCTTTTTATTATTTAACTCAAAATTATAGTCGGGTTTTTTGAAAGATTCTGAGCCATCTGAGTAATCTCCGTCGTCTGTTCCATAATCAACAATGGTTTTTTTCTTAATAAAATCATATGTTATTTTTAATATATATTTGGATGTTGTCGTGTCTATTAAATCGTTATTGATAATTATAATATTGTAAACAAATGCTTTCTTATTCTTATTATTATTTTCAATAGTATTAATTATTTTGCCACACTTGGATAATTTTTTAGCATCAGTATATATATTATCCCAGTATAACACTATGGATATCATAGATATTATGGCTATGAAAATAAAACTGAATAGCACTTCGCTGTAATTGGTTTTTGTCTCGTTGTATATCTTTTCCAGCTGATAATTAAATGAATAATAGAACAATATTAAAAACTCGAGCTTTTCTAAATTATAATATATTGAAGCCAATATAACAGAGACAATGATTAGAATTATCAACAATTTCAATAATGATATTATATCAAGTTTATACAGCGCATATAATATAATCATAAGAGATATGAAGGCATATAGCTTTAAATTATTATTAATAACCTCTGAACTAATGTTAAATATATTAGAAATAAATGTATATAATAATATAATAACAAGAGATGCCTTAATAATTAATTCATAATCATAGACTATACTGGCTATCTCTTCCGCTTCCTTTTGAATATCATTATTTGATGAATTAGAATAATGTTCCTTATATCCCATTTATTCTATAATAATATTTTTAATTATTCGGAGTATATCGGAGTATATCGTTGCATCTTTAGAGTTTTGTGGCTATTTTCATACCGACTTCCAAAGCCATTGTAGTGTTTTCTATTTTTGCGGAAGCTATATCATTTTCGGAGGTAATTATTGATAAGTTTTTTAAAATGACAGCGTTCGTCGTATGTTCTCTGACTTTCATAACATCTACCATATATGTCTCGTTTTTCTCATAATGCTGTTTAGCTTTATTGTAAAGATTTTTTTGCATTTCAGTTATATATATTCTCTGCGTTTCATATTGCGATCTTAGAATAGAAGCGAAATCAATTTTATTTTGAAACTTTTCTCTTTTCTTAAAGAAGCTTAGGAATATCTTTAATAATCGCAACAAGTTAGTAATAGCAAAATTGAGGAATGGAGATTCTCCCAATATTATGTTAAATACTTCAACCAATTCATCAAAGGGCCATTGATAAGCCATCCAACTAATGAAAAATATATTCTTTATTATAAACCATGCAGCTAAGACTACAAATATAAGAAGTGTTAAAGCTCCAAAAATAATGGAATAAAAATTCATCAATCCTTTGTTATATACAATTTTATCAAATATAATTACGGGTATAACAGATACAGGCTGATTGAAGCCTACTGTATGGCTAAAAAGGCTTTCAACGGGCGTATTCTCAATTCCTTTATAAATAGTTTCTCTATAAAAATCGTATAATATTCCTATTAAACAAAAAAACCACACATATATAGTTATAGCTATTATAGTCAATGACACTTTTATAAGTTTCAGCGGATTCATTTTTGAAAAATATTTATTGAAAACATTTTTAATAAAACCTTTTGCCATTTATTCTATTATGATATTTTTAATATCGCAAATATATGAATAATATTCCTTTTTTTTCTTTTTATTAATACCATATATATCTATAATATTTTCCTTCATTTCCTTAATTATTTTGTGTCTCTTATCGCCTGCTTCGCTTGCTTCGCTTGCTTCTATAGTTAATTGTGAACATATTGTATTTATTTGTTCTTTTAAATTGTATATATTGTTATTATAGTATATATCAATAATATTGCTTTCAACATCTTCAATATCATTGGAAATCTTTTCGTCAAAATTATATTTTTCCTTCAATAATTCAATATACTCGTGTAGTTCATATAAAAAGCACATAATTGCCTTTGATAGAGCCTGATAAGATTATGGCGTATTGTTAGAATGAAACAAGTTCACTGTTTATCTATCAATTTTTTACAGATAGATATTATTGTATTACATATTTATTATATTATTATTATATAAAAATTGATTTATATGATATAACATATATCATAATAAATATGAGTGCTGTTAAGAAAGTTTGCATTAATTCTTCTAAGAATTATTATATGGGAACCGAGCTATCACCGCTCCATTATGGATTGTCTGCCGAAGGCTATGATATCAATTCTATTATGGAAGGCTATGATAAAGAGCTCTGGATTGTAGATGTAAAAAATAACAAAAAGGTGTGGGTCAAAAACGAAAATCTATCTCGTATTACTCACGAAGAACCTGTAATAAAGAACATACTTTCTATATATTGTGATGCTGAAGATATTGAAAAGATGAATCAATTAAAACAGAAGTGTGGAAAAGACGGCTCTTATAATTTAAAAGATATAAAGAAGTTTTATAATGTATATGATGATGATTGTGATGATAGTCGTGATGATAGTCGTGATGATAGTCGCGACAATGAAGCAGATGAAAGTGGAAAAGAAACCGATTGTTCTGGTGCTGACCGAGAAGACAAAGATAATACAAATATAATTGACAAAGGAGCTCTGGGAGCTTCAGGTACTCCAGGTATCCAAGGTACTCCAGGTAATGAAGAAAAATATGGCAAGGCTTCGGTATCAAATGGGGCTAAATGCAATACAGGTGCTAATGCTGGAGATGAAAATTATGAAGGAGATGTAGATATAGATGACATTTTGAAAGGAGCTAAGAGAGGAAAATGCGGAAAAAGCAGAAAGACAACTTCGGGGCCTCCTGGTACTCAGGGAACCACAATGAAGACAAAAAAAATAGTTGCAAAAGCTATGAAGGCTACTGAGGCTATGGATATGAAGGGAAATAGCGAAGATGCAAAATGCACTACGAATGGTGGCGATGATAAGAAGCCTACGGATTATAATATATTTGTTAAGTTTCGCCTGAATGAGCTTAAGGAGATTAGTACAAATAAGAAGGAAAACTTTGAGAATGTCAAAATTGAATGGAGAGAACTGAAGAAAAATAAGGGCGAGCTAAAAATTGTTATGGAAAAGGCATATTCGTGGTTAAATCAATGTAAATAATATTAAATAAAAATTGATTTATTATTTAAATAAATAAGAATAATATAAAGTATATGAATATTATTAAATTGGATAAGCATAATAATATTGTACTAATTGATTGTAGCTACTATATTTTCCACAGATATTTTGCTACTATGCGATGGTATAAATTTCAAAAAAATTATCCAGAAATTAATGTGGATGAAATTATTGAAAACGAAAACTTCATTAACGCTTTTTATAAACATATCGGGAATGATATGAAGAAGATATGTAAAATGTGGAAGACTACTCCTAACAATATTATTTTGTGTTATGATTGTTTGCGCAGTGATATTTGGAGAAATGATATTTATGATAAGTACAAGGCTACGAGAAGCCAGAAAAACAATTTTAATAAAAGTATCTTTAGCATATTTAATGAGTTTGTTAATAAAAAGCTGGAATTGAAGAGCATCTATTCCGACAGATTGGAGGGAGATGACATTGTATATCTTACACATAAATATCTGAAGCCCAAGATTGCTTCTAAGATTATTATTATCACGAATGACAATGACTTTCTTCAATTGGTAGATAAGAATGTCTTGGTATTTAATATGCAGTTTAAAGAATTGAAAAAGCGCGGATATGATGATGCGAATATAGATTTAAACTTTAAAGCGATTTATGGAGATAAAAGCGACAATATTCCTAAGATTGGCACTGGAATTACAAAGGATAAAGCAATAGCTCTTGCCAAACTATCTAAAAACGAATTAAATAAATATCTGGCCGATAATAACTTACTAGATAACTTTGAGTTTAATATGAATCTCATCTCATTCGAGAAGATACCGCAGAAATATATTGATATCTACAACATCAATAACAAGATAATCCTAGAATAATCCCGTAATCCCTCCGTGCTTCACAAAAGCACTATTATCTATACTCTCATACACACATAATTATATATTTTTTTTTTTTATTTTTATTTTTATTTTTATTTTTATTTTTATTCATTACAGATATATAGATATCTCAATAGCCTCTCAATAGCCTCTCAATAGCCTCTCAATAGCCTCTCAATAGCCTCTCAATAGCCTCTCAATAGCCTCTCAATAGCCTCTCAATAGCCTCTCAAT
>Ga0164292_10000305_pt1 | contig 36822 bp, 26 predicted proteins | sample GEODES117metaG_FD_111486 | JGI IMG/M metagenome (GOLD analysis project Ga0164292, IMG submission 111486) | Eutrophic lake water microbial communities from Lake Mendota, Wisconsin, USA - GEODES117 metaG | ecosystem: Environmental > Aquatic > Freshwater > Lake | place: USA: Lake Mendota...
CGCATCCGCATCGCCATCGCCGAAACGCTGGTCAGCACCCCGTCGCGTGTCGATGCGGTGATTGTGGCCAACCATGCCCATGTGCCCGACATTGTCTGGCGGGATCGCGACGTGTGGGGCCATGATCTCACCAACGCCGCGCTGGCCGACATTCTGGCCGCTGCTGGCCTGCCCGACGAAGCCGCGCTGCACGCACTGGACGATCAGGCCTTTGTCGCTGCCATCTGGAAGGCGTCGAAGCCGCTGCCGGTCGATGCCGAATATCCACTGTTCTTCATCTACACCTCGGGTTCCACCGGCAAGCCCAAGGGCGTCGTCCACGTCCACGGCGGCTATGCCAGCGGCATCATGGAGACCATGAAGGTCGCCTTCGACGCCCGCCCCGGCGATACCATCTTCGTCGTCGCCGATCCGGGCTGGATCACCGGCCAGAGCTACATGATCGCCGCGGCGCTGCTGAGCCGTGTCACCACCGTGCTGGCCGAAGGTTCGCCGGTGTTCCCGCACGCCGGGCGCTTTGCGGCGATGATCGAGAACCACAAGGTCACCATCTTCAAGGCCGGCGTCACCTTCCTGAAGGCAGTGATGACCGATCCGCAGAATCTGAAGGACATCCAAGCCTACGACCTCTCCGGCCTGCGCGTCGCCACCTTCTGCGCCGAGCCCTGCTCGCCGCCGGTGCAGGCCTTCGGCATGGAGAATATCACGTCGCAGTATATCAACAGCTATTGGGCGACCGAGCATGGCGGCATCGCCTGGACGCATTTCTATGGCAACGGCGATTTCCCGCTGGCGGCCGATGCGCGCACTTTCCCGCTGCCGTGGATCGTCGGCGATGTGTGGGTGGAAGACGAAACCGGCGACAAGCAGGCCCGTGTGCTGCTGACCCGTGACGGCAGCGATGGCGTGACGTGGCGCAAGGCCGGCCGCGGCGAGAAGGGCGAGATCATCATCGCCGCGCCCTATCCCTATCTCGCCCGCACCGTGTGGGGCGAATCCGAGAATTTCCGCGTTGAAAATGGCGCAGTCGCCCCCGGTTGGGCTGGCGATGCCGGCCGCTGGCGCGATGGTTACTGGAGCCGCTGGCAGGGCGTGTGGGCCTATACCCAGGGCGATTTCGCTGTGCAGGGCGATGATGATGGCTTCTCGCTGCATGGCCGCTCGGATGACGTGATCAACGTGTCTGGCCACCGCATGGGCACCGAGGAAATCGAAGGCGCCATCCTGCGTGACAAAGCGCTGAACCCGGAAAGCCCGGTCGGCAACGTGCTCGTGGTCGGCGCGCCGCACCGCGAGAAGGGGCTGACCCCGCTGGCCTTCATCACCCCGGCGCCCGGCCAGATCATCACCCGTGATGACGAACGCCGGCTTTCCGACCTGGTGCGCACCGAAAAGGGCGCGGTGGCGGTGCCGGGCGATTTCCTGGTGGTGAGCCAGTTCCCGGAAACACGCAGTGGCAAGTACATGCGCCGCATGGTGCGCGCGCTGGTGGAAGGCACCCCCATCGGTGACGTCACCACGCTGAAGAACCCGGAGAGCCTTGACGAGCTCAAGCGCGTCATCACCGCCTGGGAGCGCAAGCAGCGCCTGTCTGAAGATCAGGATATCTTCGATCGCTATCGCTATTTCCGTATTCAATACAACACGGTGGCGCCCGGCAAGAAGGTGGCGACGGTGTTCATTACCAACCCGCCGGTCAACGCGCTCAACGAACGCGCCATCGATGAACTGGTGATTGTCGTCGAGCATCTGTCGCGCCGCGACGATGTGGCGGCCGTCGTGTTCACCGGTGATGGCACCGCCAGCTTCGTCGCCGGCGCCGACATTCGCCAGTTCCTGGAAGAAATCCACACGGTTGAGGAAGCCCGCGTGCTTCCGGCCAATGCCCAGCTGGCGTTCGGCAAGATCGAACAGATGGGCAAGCCCTGCGTCGCGGCCATCCAGGGCGTCGCGCTGGGCGGCGGCATGGAATTCGCGCTCGCCTGCCATTACCGTGTCGCCGAATGCCACGCCCGTTTCGGCCAGCCGGAAATCCGCCTGCGCTTGTTGCCAGGCTATGGCGGTACCCAGCGTTTGCCGCGCCTGCTCACTGATCGGCGTGGGCCGGAAGGGATGCTGGATGCGCTCGATCTGATCCTGGGTGGCCGCAGCGTCGAAGCGGCGGATGCGCTGGACATGGGCGCCATCGATGCCATCGCCGATGGTGCCAATGATGCGCTCAGCCTCGCTCATGCCGCCGTGCGTGAGTTCGTGCGCCTCGGTGATACCAGCCACCTGGGCCGTGCCTGGGCGGAACGCCGCAAGGCCGCCAAGAGCGCCTGGCAACATGAAGGCCATGTCGATCTGGATCACGCACTGGCCGATCCGTTCGTTCAGCGCATCCTGAAGCAGCTCGATTGGGCCGGCCGCGGCAAGGCCGGTGAGCGCGCCATCGATGCGATCCGCACCGGCTGGACGCAGGGCATGGCCGCCGGCCTCGCCCGCGAAGCCGAATTGTTCAGCGAAGCCGTGGTTGACCCCGATGGCGGCAAGACCGGCATTCGCCTGTTCATGGACAAGAAGGCGCCGCCGCTGCCGGTGCGTCGCAACGGTGTGCATATCGAAGCCGAGTTCGACGCCCGCGCCCAGCATCTGGAAGCGGCCGGCGATCTGTTGCCGGTGGGCGCGCCCTTCTTCCCCGGCGTCACGCCGATCCCTGGCCATCAATATGGCTTCGGCATCGCCCGCAGCCCGGATACCGGTGCGCCGCAGTTCGGTCCGCCGGAAACCCACGAGAAGCAGTTGATCGTGCCGACGCCGCAACCGGAACCCAACGAGGCGCTTGTCTATCTGCTCAGCAGCGAAGTGAACTTCAACGATATCTGGGCCTTGACCGGCATCCCCGTTTCCCCGTTCGACAATCACGAGGAGGATGTGCAGCTCACTGGTTCCGGCGGTCTGGCGTTGGTCGCGGCGCTTGGCAGCGAAGTGCGCGGGCAGGGCCGGCTGAAGGTGGGCGACATGGTGGCGGTCTATTCCGGCACCTCCGATCTGCTGTCTCCGCAGGCCGGGCGTGACCCGATGTATGCCGATTTCTCGATCCAGGGCTATGAGACGAAATCGGGCAGCCACGCCCAGTTCCTCACCGTGCAGGCGCCGCAGTTGCATCCCGTGCCCGGCGATCTGACGCTGGAACAGGCCGGCAGCTACATCCTCAATCTCGGTACCATCTGGCGCTGCCTCTACACCACGTTGGAAATCATCGGCGGCAAGACCATCTTCATCGAAGGGTCGGCCACCGGCACCGGGCTTGATGCGCTGAAGTCGGCCAAGGCCAGCGGTTTGCAGGTGACAGGTCTGGTCTCCAGCCCGGCCCGCGCCGAGTTCGTGAAGTCCAAGGGCGCCGTGGGCGCGCTCGATCGCACCGATCCGCGGTTCAAGTCGCTGTTCACCTCCGTGCCCGATGGCAGCAAGTCCGATTGGGCAGCGTGGGAACAGGCGGGTGAAGCGCTGGTGGCCGAATACAAGGCACTGAACGGCGGCAAGCTGGCGGATTATGCCGTGTCTCACGCCGGTGAAACCGCCTTCCCGCGCAGCTTCCAGTTGCTGGGCGATGGCGGCGTGCTCGCCTTCTATGGTGCGTCGTCGGGCTATCACCTCAGCTTCATGGGCAAGCAGGGCGGATCTGATCCGGTCTCCATGCTGGCCCGTGCCGGTGCGCGTGGCGGTGAGGCCGTGCTGATCTTTTATGGCCCCGGCACCACGCAATTGGCCGACGAGACCGGCCTGGAGATGATCGAAGCGGCGCGCGGACTGGGTTGCCGCATCGTCGTCGTCACCAACACCGATGGCCAGCGTGAGTTCATCCTGTCGCTGGGTTTTGAAGATGCGGTGGCCGGCGTTGTGTCGCTGGAAGGCATCAAGCGGCGTGAAGGCGCCAATTTCGATTGGCCCGATACCATGCCGCGCCTGCCGGTGGCGCGCGAGGATATCGAGAATTTCCGCGAAGCCGTGCGCCAGTTCCAGGACAAGACGCTGAAGCCGTTCGGCAATGCTGTCGGCAAGCTGCTGCGCTCGCCGGACAATCCGCGCGGTAACCCGGATATTGTGCTGGAACGCGCCGGGCAGGACACGCTGGGCGTGACCACGGCGCTGGTGAAGCCGTTTACCGGCCGGGTTGTTTACTGCGAGGACATGGCCGGGCAGCGGTACAATTTCTATGCGCCGCAGGTGTGGACGCGCCAGCGCCGGATCGTAATGCCGATGGCGGAAATCCGCGGCACACACTTGTGCAACGCCTACGAAGTCACCCGTATGAACGACATGATCGCGGCCGGCATCCTGGATGTGACCGAACCGACGGTGGTGCCTTGGGAAGGCCTGCCGGAAGCGCACCAGAGCATGTGGGACAACCGCCACACCGGCGCGACCTATATCGTCAACCACGCGCTGCCGGCGATGGGCCTGCGCGGCAAGGATGAGCTGTACGAGGCCTGGGCTTCGTTGAGCGCGGACAAAGGGCAGGGGGAATGAACGCGATGGCCAAGACCAAGAGCAGCGCGACCGGTCGCCTTGCCGGCAAGGTGGCACTGATCACCGGGGCCGCCGGCAATCTGGGCGGCAGTATCGTGCGCCGTTACCTGGCCGAAGGCGCCACCGTGGTGATGAGCGGCCGTGACGCCGCCCGCACCCAGGCCGCGCTCGATGCGGCGGTTGCCGATGTGAGCGGCACGGCCAGCATCGTCACCATGGACGGTGCCGACATCGAATCCGTGCGCGCCGGCATCGCTGAAGTTGTCGTCCGCCATGGCCGCATCGACATATTGGTCAACAATGCCGGTTCGGCGGGCCCCAAGCAGGTGCTGGGCGATCTGCCGCTGCTGGCCGAAGAGCTGGAAGGCACGCCCGACAGCGAAACCGTGGGCGACGCCGCCCGCAACATCATGGTGGTGGCCTGGAATCTGGTGCGCGCAGCGGCGCCGGCAATGGGCGAAGGCGGCAGCATCATCAATGTTTCCACCATCTTCAGCCGCACCGATTATTTCGGCCGTGCGGCTTACACGGTGCCCAAGGCCGCGCTCAACATCCTTTCCAAGGGCATTGCGCGTGAGCTCGGCACCCGCGGGATTCGTGTGAACCAGCTCTATCCCGGCCCGATTGCTTCCGAACGCATCCGCACCGTGTTCGCGGCGATGGACAAGTTGAAGGGCGACGACGCCGGCAGCACGGCCAATCACTTCTTCAACCTGATGGCGCTGGAACGCAGCGTCGACGGCGAGGCGAAGGCCAAGACCTTCCCCACGCCGGCGGATATCGCCAACACCTGCGTGTTCCTGGGCAGCGATGAGAGCGCGGCATTTGCGGCCCATGATTTCGAAGTAACGCACGGCATGGCCGTGCCGCTGGAATCAAAGAGCGAATTCCTGCACCGGCCCGATCTGCGCGCCATCGATGGCGATGGCCACGGCATCTTGATCAGCGCCGGCAACCAGCTGGACGATGCGCTGGCCATGGCCGGGCTGTTCGCCGCGCAAGGTTCGAAGGTGCTGCTGGGCTTCCACGCCCAGGCGGCGCTTGATGATGCCGCTGACCGCCTGCCGGCGGGCGTGAAGGCGGTGCGCTTCCCGCGCCACGATCACATGGCGATGGATGCCGAACTGGCGCGCTTCACCGCGCACGTGGCGGCCATCGATGGCGCCATCATCCTGCCAACGCGCGGCCCGGGCTATTTCAACGGCGCCCTCAATGAAGCCAGCGATGCCGCTGTCGAGCGCTTTGTGGACGATGAGCTGGAAGGCGCCATCGCGGTCGCCCGCACGCTCGATCGCTATTGGCAGCAGGGCCAGGATCTGCCTGGCGACCCGCGCGTGCTGTTCATCACCAATCCGGATGATGGTGCCGGAAACGGCTGGGCCGATGTTGGCCGTGCCGCCATCGAGGAACTGCTGCGCGTGTGGCGCGATGAGGCCCGGGTGGCCGCCACGCAGGGCAAGACGCCGCGCCCGGTGTGGGGCAACCAGATCGTGCGCTTTGGCAACAGTGAACCGGAGAACCGCGATTTCGCCGCCGGCCACGCCGCCCGCCTGCTGCTGGGCGGCCGCCAGATCGAGCCGATCAACCTTTACATCCCGGCCAGCATCACCAAGGCCACCGGAGCCCGCCGTGCGCTGGCCGGTACGGCGGAAAACATCACCGGGCTCCACTTGGGCAAGGTGGCGCTGATCACCGGCGGTTCGGCCGGCATCGGCGGCGCGTTGGCGCGCCTGCTGGCGCTGGCCGGCGCCAAGGTGATGATGGTCGCCCGCCGCGAATCCGAACTGGATGCCGCGCGCGAGCGCATCGTGGGCGAATTGCAGGATATCGGCTTTGCCGGGGTGGAGCGCCGGGTGCGCACGCTGGCGGGCATCGATGTGGCCGACATGAAATCGCTGAAGCACGCGGTTGACGAGACCGTGCGCGCCTTTGGCCGCATCGATTATTTGATCAACAACGCCGGTGTTTCGGGTGCCGAGGAAATGGCGGTGGATATGGGGGTGGAGAATTTCCGCCACACCCAGTTTGCCAACCTCATCTCCAACTATGCCCTGATGCACATGGTGGTGCCGATGATGCGCAAGCAGGGTTCCGGCTATATTCTCAATGTTTCCAGCTATTTCGGCGGCGAGAAATATCTGGCGGTGTCCTACCCCAACCGCACAGACTATGCCGTGTCCAAGTCGGGCCAGCGCGCGATGGTCGAATCCATGGCCCGCCACCTCGGCCCGGAGATCCAGATCAATGCCATTGCGCCCGGCCCGGTGGATGGCGATCGGCTGGCTGGCCTCGGCGGCAAACCCGGCCTGTTCGAACGTCGCGGCCGGCTGATCCTGGAGAACAAGCGCCTGAACGCTGTCCATTCCGCCGTGATCAAGGCGGTGCGCGGTGGGGCGTCGGTGGCGCAGCTTCTGTCTCGCCTGTCACGCAACGACAGCGTGCAACTTAGCCACGACAAGTCCAATCCGCAGGCGCTGCGCGATCTGGCGCTGGCCTGTGCCCGTGAAGGCGATGAAAGCTGCTGCTGGGATCGCTACATCCTCACGCCCGTGCTGGCGGCCAAGCTGCTGAAGCGGCTGCGGCTGGGTGGCTGGCTGATTGGCACCGATTGGCAGACGCGTGACGAGAATGACTGGCTGCTGCGCGTGCCGCCCGACGACATGCCGTGGCTGCCCGTTGCCCAGATCGGCCGCGAAGCCGCCAAGGTGCGTGGCGGCGTGCTGTCCCAGCTCCACCTCGGCAAGATGCCGACGGAGACGGAAGTGGCGCAGGCCACGGTATTCTTCTTGGCTGACCGTGCGGTGTCGGGTGAAACCTTCATGCCGTCGGGCGGCCTCAACGTCGAACGCTCAGCCACCGAACGCGAATTGTTCGGCAGCCCCAAGGCCGAACGCCTGGCCCAAATGGGCGGCAAGACGGTGTGGCTGGTGGGTGAACATCTCGCCGATTATCTGGGTGCCGCCGCGCAGGGCTTCCTCGATTGCGACGTGGCGCGTGTGGTGCTGATCACCGCGAGCGCCGCCGGGGCGACAGCTATCAAGGGCCATATCGGCAGCGGTGCCGACCGGGTCGAATCGTTGCTCATCGACGGCGAGATCGAAGCCGCGCTTGATTCGGCGCTGGCGACGTGGGGGCATCCCACCACCATCGTCTCTACCCCGCTGAAGGCGCTGCCCGATCAGCTGTTCGATGCCGACAACCCGCTGGATGGCGACGGTTTTGCCGATGTGGTGGAGCATAATCTGACCCATCATTTCCGCATCGCCCGCAAGGTCTCGCTGTTCGACGAGTGCCAACTGGTGCTGGTCTCCCCTGATGTGCCGATGGGTGAGGGGGCGAAGGGCGCCTTTGCGCTGGCCAATTTCGTCAAGACGACGCTGCACGCGTTTACGGCAACGATTGCCGTAGAGAATGAGCGGCTGGTGCACGAAGTTGCGGTGAACCAGATCAACCTCACGCGGCGCGTGCGATCCGAAGAGCCGAAGAACGCGGCCGAGCATGAGGAAGAGGTGCGCCGCTTTGCCCGTGCCGTGCTGCTGGCCGGGGCGCCGCTGCCGGATGCCGAGGACAGCCGTTACCGCAGCCGCATCTATCGGGGCATGTCGCTGACGGTCTAAGCGGTCAGCCGCCGCTCGACATCGGCCCAAAGGCCGGCCAATGCGGTCGCGGCCGGGCTGCTGCGGCCAGCGAGCAGGGGCTGCCGCGTGGCGGTCATCGCTTCCACGGCGGCGGCATATGGGATCACCGGCCACTCCGGGTGGGCGGCCATCGCCTCACGGTGCAGGCCCTTGCGGCGATCGGCCATGGAGAACACGGGCATCACCGGCGGCGGAGATTTCATTTCGGTGGCGAGATGCTCGCTGAGCTGCGCCAGCGCCCGGGTGGAGAGCGGCGAGGGGATCAACGGCACCACGACGAGATCGGCGGCACGGAACAGCTGATCGGCCAGTTCGGTGAGGCCCGGCGGGCAGTCAAGGATGATCCGATCATAGCAATCTTCGAGCGATTTCAGGGCCTTTTTGAGCCTTTTCTCACCTTCTGTGGCAAGGTCAGCCTCCAGTCGGCGCAGCGAGCGATCGGCAGCCAGTACATCCAGATTGGGGAAGGCGGTGGGCTGCACCAGATCGGCAAGATCGGCTTCGGCCAGACCTTTGCGGGCCTTTGCGCCGGCGCGCGGTTCCACTTTCAGCAGCCAGCTGGCAGCGCCTTGCGCATCCAGATCCCACAATAGGGTGCGACGGCCAGACAATGTGGCGGCGGCATGGGCCATGTTGACGGCCAGCGCGGTCTTGCCCACTCCGCCCTTCACACTGAACAGGGCGATGCAGCGCATGTGTGGTTCAGGCCGCCAGCGCGGCGGCGAGGCGATTTCGGATCGCGATCAGGGCCTGGCGATCCGGACCTGGCCTGTTGGCTGCCGGCATCGTAGCAGGGGACGGTGCAGGTGGCGCCGGCTCTTTCGCCGCTGCACCCTTTCCGGCCAGGGCCAGCTGCGCGCCGCGGATGGTCATGCCATCATCGTGCAGCAACGACTTGATCTGGCGCAGCAAACTCATGTCCACCGGGCGGTAGTAGCGGCGCCCGCCGGCGCGCTTCAGCGGCTGCAGCATGGAAAAGCGGGTTTCCCAGAAGCGCAGCACATGCGCCGGAACGCCAATTTCGTCAGCAGCTTCGGAGATGGTGCGGAACGCTGTATCAGATTTTTCAGTCACGCTCCGCCTACTCGCTTACTTGTTGATCGCTTCGCGCACAAGCTGGCTGGGCCGGAAGGTCAACACAGTGCGCGGCTCGATCGGCACTTCCACCCCGGTCTTGGGATTGCGGCCAACGCGCAAGCCCTTGCTGCGCAACACGAAACTGCCAAAACTGGAAATCTTGACGTTGCCGCCCGCGATCAAAGCGTCGCTGATGCGATCCAGAACCTGTTCAACCAGTTGCGCCGATTCGGTGCGCGACAGGCCGATTTCACGATGAACCGCGTCGGCCAGATCGGCGCGTGTGACGCTTCCTGCTGCTGTGGTGGCCATGAATTCCCCCCATTTTGCTGCCCGCCCAGCAGCGATTGACCCGATTGGTGAGACAAAACGGCAAACGTACCCTTTTATTGCGTGATTTTACGCGATTTTTCGTGATTCGCTACACCTATTGTCGCACCCCCGATTTCGGGTGCGATCTGGCTACCAGCGAACGGCCGCTGCGCCCCAGGTGAAGCCGCCGCCCATGGCTTCCAGCAGCAGCAGGTCGCCGGGTTGGATGCGGCCATCGCGCACTGCCGTGTCCAGCGCCAGCGGCACCGAAGCGGCCGACGTGTTGGCATGGCGGTCCACCGTCACCACCACTTGTTCGGGCGAGATGTTCAATTTCTTGGCGGTGGCTTCCAGGATGCGCAGATTAGCTTGGTGCGGCACCACCCACGCCACATCGCTGGGCTGCAGAGACGCCGCCTCAAGAACTTCGCCCATCACACTGGAAAGATTGGTAACGGCATGGCGAAACACTTCCTTGCCCTTCATCCGCAGCTTGCCGGTGGTGCCGGTCGAACCCGGCCCGCCATCAACATAGAGCAGATCATTGTAGCGGCCGTCGCTGTGCAGGCGGCAGGCGATGACGCCCCGATCGCTGGCATTGTCGCCGGGCTGCGCCTGCGCTTCCAGCACGATGGCGCCCGCGCCATCGCCGAACAGCACGGCGGTGGTGCGGTCGTCCCAATCAAGGATGTGGCTGAAGGTTTCGGCGCCGATCACCAGCGCGCGATTGTGGCCACCAGTCGCCAGCAGCGAATCCGCCACGGTGAGGGCATAGAGGAAACCCGAACACACCGCAGCCACATCAAACGCGACGCCGTGTATCATGCCCAGCTTGTGCTGCACCACGGTGGCGACGGCGGGAAAGGTTTGATCCGGCGTGGCGGTGGCGACAATGATCAGATCAATGTCGGCCGGGAACTTGCCGGCGGCGTCCAGCGCGCGCTGCGCGGCAGCAACGGCAAGGTCAGACGTGAACTCGCCCGGAGCCGCAATATGGCGACGGCGGATGCCGGTGCGCTCGATGATCCATTCATCCGACGTGTCGAGCCGGGCGGCCAGATCCGTGTTGCTCAGCACGGTTTGCGGCAGATAGCTGCCGGTGCCGATGATGACGGAACGGCGCTTGCTCATGCCGCGTCGGGCTCCAGGGTGGTCGCCAGCGCCATGTTAACGCCGGCGAGATCGTCGCGAATGCGGCGGTTGACGTCGTCGGTCACCAGATCATGCGCCACGCCGATGGCATTGGCGAGGCCGCGCGCATTGGCGCTGCCGTGGCTTTTAACCACGATGCCGTTGAGGCCCAGGAACACCGCTCCATTGTGGGCGTTGGGATCGAGATGGGCGCGCAGCGATTCGAGCGCGCCGCGGGCGATGAAATAACCCAACTTGCCCCAGATCGACGAGCGGAAGGCATTGCCGAGCAGGCCGGTGACCAGACGACTGGTGCCTTCGGCCGTCTTCAAGGCAATGTTGCCGGAAAAGCCATCGGTGACCACCACATCGACATCGCCGGAACCGATCTTGTCGCCTTCGACAAAGCCGAGAAACTGCATCGGCAGGCGCGCGCCTTTCAGCACGGTCGCGGCAGCGCGGAGCTCGCCGGTGCCCTTCAATTCTTCCTCGCCGATGTTGAGCAGGGCGACCTTGGGGCGTTCCAGTCCCAGCACGGTGCGTGCAAACGCCGCGCCCATTACCGCGAACTGCACGAGGTTGGTGGCATCGCATTCGGTGTTGGCGCCCAGATCGAGCATCACCGATTCGGATTTCAGTGTGGGCAGCACCGCCGCCAGGGCCGGGCGATCAATGCCCGGCATGGTGCGCAGCGAGAACAGCGACATCGCCATCAGGGCGCCAGTATTGCCGGCCGAAACGGCGGCATTGGCCTTGCCCTGCTTCACGGCATCGATGGCCATGCCCATTGATGTGGTGCGGGCTCGGCGCAGGGCCTGGCTGGGTTTGTCGCTCATGGCGACAACATCTTCGCTGTGGATGACTTCAGCGCGCGCGGCGAGGCGCGGCCAGCGCGACAGTTCGGCAGCGATCACGGGTTGGTGGCCGAACAGCAGGAAGGAAAGGCGCGGATAGCGTTCGGCAGCAATATCAGCCGCAGCAACGGCTTCGGCAGCGCCGGCCTCGCCGCTCATCACATCAAGCGCAATGACCGGGTCCCGGTTTGGCGTGCCTGTCATAAGAAACCGGGCCAGCCTGCCGGGCGCCAAGTCAGGCTTCGACGGCGACGACTTCGCGGCCGTTGTAGAAGCCGCAGGCCCCGCACAGGTTGTGCGGCAGCTTCAGCTCACCGCAGTTCGGGCATTCCTGGAACTGGGTCGCGGTCAGCGCGTGATGGCTGCGACGCATGTTGCGGCGGGAAGGCGAGGTCTTGCGCTTGGGAACGGCCATGAGGCACCTGTATCCATCAATCTGAAAGCGGTCATTGTGCCCAAACCCGGTGCGTCCTGAATGCCAACGGCCACAACAAATGGCCGGGCCAGATGCCCCGGATAAACGGCGAAGGAGGCGGCTATATTCGATTCTGCCTGAAGTGCAAGCAGGAATGGCATTCGGGAACGATGCGGCCAAACGAAAATGCCTCTCGCGCACGCGTGGTGGGATAGGCTAACACAGCGCCGTGTTGACCGCGCTTGCCATTCAGAATGTCGTGCTGATCGAGGCGTTGGCCATCGAGTTCGCGCCGGGCCTTGTTGTGCTTACGGGCGAGACAGGGGCGGGCAAATCCATCCTGCTTGATGCGCTGGGGCTGGTGCTGGGCAGTCGGGCCGATGCGGGGCTGGTGCGGGCTGGCAGCGATACGGCGCGGGTGGTGGCAGAATTTGATGTGGGCGCAGGTCATCCGGCTCGCGCGCTGCTGGCCGAAAACGAGCTGGAGGCCGATGGCGCCATCATCCTGCGCCGCCAATTGAAGGCCGATGGCGGCAGCCGGGCGTTTGTGAACGATCAGCCGGTTTCGGCGACGCTGCTGCGCGAACTGGGCGCGGCACTGGTGGAAATCCACGGCCAGCATGACGAACGCGGGCTGTTGAGCCCGAAGGGGCATCGGGCGCTGCTGGATCAGTTTGCGGGTCTTGGTGACCATCTGCTGGCGGCTCGTGACAGTTGGGAGGCGGCGCGGGCGGCGCGGGCGGCGGCGGCTGGCGCGCGCGCGAAATTGGCTGCTGACCAGCGTGATCGCGAGTGGCTGGAGCATGCCGTGGCCGAACTGGACGCGCTGGACATGCAGCCAGGCGAGGAGGAAGAACTCGCGCTCGCCCGCGCCGCCATGCAGAAAGGCGCGCGGCTGACCGACGACCTGGCGACGATCTCGGAACTGTTTGGGCAGGGTAGCACCACTTTGGCGCAGGGCGCCCGCCGGCTCGACCGGATTTCGGGTGAGCATCCGCTGCTCACTGCCGCACTGGAGGCGCTGGACCGGGCATTGGTGGAGGCTGGCGAGGCGGAGACAAAGCTGGCCGAAGCTGTTCAGGCGCTGGATGCCGATCCGGCGCGGCTGGAGCAGGTGGAAAGCCGGCTGTTTGAACTGCGCGGTCTGGCCCGCAAGCATAAAGTGACGGCCGAGGCGCTGCCGGTGCTGGCAGCCGAACTTAAGGCGCGCGCGGCTGCGCTGGTGGCGGGTGAGGAAGGGCTGGTGGCGCTGGATGCGGCGGTGGTGAAGGCCGAGGCGGACTATGCCCGCGCCGCCGCTGCCCTGAGCAAGGCCCGGGCTGCCGCTGCCTCCCGGCTTGATGCGGCGGTCGCGGCCGAATTGACGCCACTGAAGCTCGACGCCGCGCGCTTCCGCACCCGCATCACCCCTCTGCCGCAGAGCGAGTGGGGGCCGGAGGGGCAGGAACGGTTGGAGTATGAGATCGCCACCAACCCCGGCGCCGATTTCGCCCCGCTGATCAAGATTGCTTCGGGCGGGGAGCTTTCGCGGTTCATCCTGGCGCTGAAGGTGGCGCTGGCCAGCACTGGCAGCGCCGGCACCATGATTTTCGACGAGATTGATCGCGGCGTTGGCGGCGCGGTGGCATCGGCCATTGGAGACCGGCTGGCGCGGCTGGCCGGCGAGGCGCAGGTGCTGGTTGTCACCCACAGCCCGCAGGTGGCGGCGCGTGGCCACAGCCAGTGGCGGATCGAAAAATCGGTGGAAGACGGCAGCACTCGCACCAGCCTTGCCCAGCTGGCGCCGACCGAGCGCCAGGAAGAAATTGCCCGCATGTTGTCGGGCGCTGATGTTACCCCCGAAGCCCGCGCGCAGGCGGCCCGGCTGTTAGAAGGAGTTTGATCCATGGTTGCTTTTGATCGTCGCCAACTGCTTTCGGCTATCGCTTTGGCGGCCGCTGGGCCGGTGGCCGCGCAATTGCCACTGCGTCGTCAGGCCCCGCTGAGGCATGATGCGGTACAGTCGCTGATCGATGCCTATGTCGCCAAGGGCGCGGTGCCCGGCGCCGTGGTGGCGCTGGTGGAGCCAGGCAAGCACAAGCCGGTGTTCGTCTCGGCCGGGGTGACGGCCTTTGGCGGCAACGAGAAGGCCACGCCCGATACGCTATGGCGGATCTATTCGATGTCCAAGCCGATCACGGCGATGGCCATCATGCAGCGCGTGGCCACCGGCGAATTGAAGTTGGATCAGCCTATCGCCGACATCATGCCGGAATTTCGCGACATGAAGGTGCTCATCGATCCCGACAAGGGCCTCGAATCGCGCCCGGCGGCCCGCCAGATCACCGTGCGTCACCTGCTCACCCACACGGCGGGTTTTTCCTATACGATCAACGGCAACGGCCCGCTGGAAAAGGAATACAAGCGGCTGGGCATCCAACCCGGCAGCGTGCCGGCCTTCCTGCAGCCCGGTGATGGACCTCTGCCCGATCTGCAGGTGATGGCACAATCTTTGGCCGGGCTGCCGCTGGCGCTTGATCCCGGCACGGCGTGGAAATATTCGATCAGTCTCGATGTTGCCGGCGCGCTGCTGGAACGGCTGACCGGCATGAGCTTTGACAAGGTGCTGGAGCAGCAGATCCTGGGGCCCCTGGGCATGAAGGACACCGATTTCTGGGCGAAGGACAAGACGCGTCTGGCAGCCAATTATCTGTGGACCGCGCCCGGTACCACAAAGGTGCTGGAGAAACCGATTCCGATCTCGGTGCTGGAAAAGGATGGCTTCACCACGCGGCCGCGCCTGCTGTCGGGCGGCGGCGGGATGGTGGGATCGGCGCGGGATTATGCGAAATTTGCCCAGATGGTCCTGAACGAAGGCGAATATGAAGGCCGCACGATCCTGCCGCGGGGCACGGCGCGCCTGGCAACCAGCAACCTCATGCCGCCCGGCGTGTTTTTCGACAATCAGCACGGCTTTGGTGCCGGCGGGCGGGTGACCCTGTTTGATACCCGCCAGGGCGCTGGCCTGAGCCGGTCCGGCTGGGCCGGCAGTACGGCCGATGCCTTTGGCTGGGGTGGGGCCGCCGGCACCCTGTTCATGGCCGATAGTGTGCGTCAGTTCGGCGTGGTGCTGATGTTGCAGACCATGGGCGACAGCCGGTTGCAGCGTGATGCTGATCTGGCGTCGGCGCTGGCCCGGGATGCGGATGGCCGGTGAAACCTGAGGGCCTTGTTCGCTGGCTGGCGCGGCTGGTTCTGGCGCTGGCCTATGGCTTTGTGGGCTATGTCCATCTGAAAAGCCCGGAAGGCTTTCTGCCGATCATGCCCGAATTCGTGCCGTTTCCGCGCGAAGTGGTGTTGGCCACCGGCGTGGCGGAAATTGCCGGCGCCATCGGCCTGATGATCCCGCGCCTGCGTGTCGCGGCGGCATGGGGCCTTGCGGCCTATGCCGTGTGCGTATTCCCGGCCAACATCAAGCACGCAGTGGAAGGCATTGCTCTGGGCGGACAAGTGGCCGGCATGGGCTATCACGTACCGCGTTTGCTGGCCCAGCCGGTGATCGTCTGGTGGGCCCTGTGGGCCGGCGGCATCACCGATTGGCCGTTCAGGCGGAGGACGCGCTGATGTTCATCGGGCATTTCGCAGCACCGATGAGGCTGGCCAGCGCTTGGGCAAGGATACGCATGAACGACGCCCCACCTGTGCCGGCTGTCGCGGGCGCCCAAGGTGGGGAGGCACTCGCGACCCGGCGGCGAGCAGGTCCTGGGGGGATTGAGCGGGCAACCGGTGCCGGCTGTATCTGATAATAATTACACTCGTGTAATGTTCAAAGGGCGGTAGCGAAAAATGTCCCGTTCTCAGGAGAGCGGCGCCAGGGGCAGGTTCCTTGAAGACTGCGTTTACCTGTCGGGCACCGTGTTCTACAGTGATCTGCGCGATTTCTAGGCGCGTGCGGGTAGCGGCTCGGTGGCGGCCTTACCGGTGCTGAGCGCTGTTCGGCTCTCGATTTGGGGCGTCGAGCTGTAAGCGGCGCTGAAGCCGACGGAGTACCGGGTTCTGCGGATGAACGCTGAGCACGTTTGAGTTGCGAAAGGGCGGGGGGCTTCTCCCGCCCTTTTTGCGTGATATGGCAGCACGCATGACCGACACGCTGCCCGTTACCGAGCCCGATGCTGCTGCCGAACTGGCGCGGCTGGCCGAAGCCATCGCCCACCACAGCGAGGCCTATTACCAGAAGGACGCACCCAAGATTTCGGACGCGGATTACGATGTGCTGGTGCAGCGCAATGCCGCCATCGAAGCGGCGTTTCCGCACCTGGTGCGCAGCGATTCGCCCAGTTTCCGGGTGGGATCGAAGCCGGCGGCGGGCTTTGCCAAGATTACCCATTCAAAGCCGATGCTGAGCTTGGATAATGTGTTCAGCAATGAGGAAGCCCGCGAGTTCGTGGCACGGGTGAAGCGCTTCCTGAACTTGCCCGACGATGCGGACGTGCGCCTGCGCGCCGAAGCCAAGATCGACGGGCTGTCTTGCGCAATGCGGTTTGAAAATGGCCGGCTGGTGCACGGCGCGACGCGCGGTGACGGTGCGGTGGGGGAGGAGGTGACGGCCAATCTCGCCCATGTCACCGGGCTGGCGCACACGCTGCCGGACGGCGCGCCAGCGGTGGCGGAGGTGCGCGGCGAAATCTACATGTCCAAGGCCGGGTTTGCCGCGTTGAACGCGCGGCAAGCTGAGGCTGGCGCCAAGATCTTCGCCAATCCGCGCAATGCGGCCGCTGGCTCGCTTCGCCAGCTTGATCCGGCGATCAGCGCCAGCCGGCCGCTGGCCTTCATCGTCCACGGCTGGGGCGAGATGAGTGCGACGCCGGGCGCCACCCAGAGCGAAGTGACGGCGGCGATTGCAAGCTGGGGTTTCGACACCGGCAGTCTGGCAGTGGGTGATGCCACGATGGACCAATGTCTCGCCTTCACCGCCGATCTGGAGCGCCGGCGGGCTGATCTGCCCTTCGATATCGACGGCGTTGTTTACAAGGTGGAGCGGTTGGACTGGCAGGAGCGGCTGGGCCAGGTGGCGCGCTCGCCGCGTTGGGCCGTGGCGCACAAATTCCCGGCGGAAAAGGCCGAAACCCTGCTGGAAGCGATCGACATCCAGGTTGGCCGCACCGGCGCGCTCACGCCCGTCGCGCGGCTGGCGCCGGTGACCGTGGGAGGCGTCGTCGTCACCAATGCCACGCTGCACAACGAGGACGAGATCGCCCGGCTGGACGTGCGGGTAGGGGACCGGGTGCAGGTGCAGCGCGCCGGAGACGTGATCCCGCAGGTGCTTGGGGTTGTGACGTCAGATGCACCGCGCGGTGCGCCGTTCGTCTTCCCCGATCATTGCCCGGCCTGCGGTTCCACGGCGGTGCGCGAAGAGGATGGCGCTGTGAAACGCTGCACCGGTGGGCTGACCTGCCCGGCGCAGCGGCACGAGCGACTGCGGCACTTCGTGTCGCGCAATGCCTTCGACATCGAAGGACTGGGCACCGAGCGGCTAGAATTGTTCGCCAACGAGGGGCTGATCGAAGGGCCGGTCTCGCTGTTCCGGCTGCGCAACAGGCGCGAGGCGCTGTTGGCGCTGCCCGGTTTCAAGGAAAAGAGTGTCGACAAACTGCTCGCCGCCATCGACGAGCGGCGCAGCGTTAGCCTCGATCGCTTCCTGTTCGCGCTCGGCATCCGCCATGTTGGCGAGGTGACGGCGCGCGATCTGGCCCGGGCCTTCCGTTCGGCCGAGGCGGTGCAGGACGCAGCAACAGGCGAGGATGCGGTCATTCGGCTGACGGCGGTCAACGGCATCGGCGCCATTGTCGCCGAAGCCCTGATCGATTTCTTCGCCGAACCGCACAATCGTGACACGCTGGCCGCCCTGCTGGCTGAAGTATCGCCGCAGCCGCTGCCGGAGGTGAAACAGACCGGGCTTTCGGGCAAGACCATCGTTTTCACCGGCGCGCTGGAGAAATGCACCCGCGAGGAAGCCGAGGCCCAGGCTGAACTGCTCGGCGCCAAGACGTCGGGCAGCGTGTCGGCAAAAACCAGCCTGCTCGTCGCCGGGCCGGGGGCGGGATCAAAGCTCGCCAAGGCGCAAGCGCTTGGAATCCAGGTGGTTGATGAAGATGGCTGGCTGGCGCTGGTGGCGCAGGCGCAAACTGAGTCCTGATTAGATGTAATCCATGCGTCCAGTGCATGGCTGATGCCCGATCTGCTGCACTGCACAAAAGCGTGTGACAGTCTTATTACAGCTCTTGTCAGCCGGGAATTGGCCCGGCTCATCAACAGGTGCGTACCAATGAAAGTCGTATCGACTGAATTTGAACCGCAGGTGCGCGCTGTTCCGGTTGCCGAAGTCTTGGCCCCGGTCCGCCCCCTGCCGATCCGCAAGCGTCGCATCATGCTGACGCCCGCTGCGGTCGAAGCCCGTCTGTTCCACGCGCTCTAAGGCGCGTTGAACAGGCGCAAGCCTTTAGGCTTGAGCCTCTTTCTTCGTCAGAACCAGGCAGGGCCATTCCGCCCTGCGGTCCATCGGCCACGCCGGCACCAACCCGTGCCGGCGATAGGCGTTGGCGACGGCGCGTTGCTGGTGGTGGAGAAGCCCCGCCATCACCAGCACGCCGCCGGGCGCGATCACCCGCGCCATGTCCCGCGCCAGCGCGATCAGCGGCGGCGCCAATATGTTGGCCAGCACCAGACCATAGGGCGCCCGATTGCGCAGCGCCGGGGCAGCAAGCCCTGGGCAAACCGCCAGAGCCATGCGCCCGGCACATGTTCCTTTGACAAAATGGTTCAGCGCCAGATTTTCCGCCGCCACGTCGATGGCGATTGGATCGATGTCGCTGGCAATGGCCCGTGCGCTGCGATTGGCCTGCAGGGCCGCCATGGCCAGCACACCGGTGCCGGTGCCGATATCGGCGATGTTCCGGAAATCACGGATTTTTTTCAGGCGCGCTATCGCCGCCATGCAGCCATGCGTGGTGGCGTGCTGGCCGGTGCCGAAGGCCAGGCCTGCTTCGATTCGGAAGGCCCAATCGCCGATGCGCACCGCATCGGCGTGATCGGCGGTGTGGATGATGAAGCGCCCGGCCCGCACCGGGACCAGGTCGCGCTGCGACATGGTCGTCCAGTCGGCGTCGGGCAGGTCTTCCAGCATTGGGTTGGCGGCAGACGGGAACAGGCCGATGATCAGATCGACCGACGCGGCATCCGGTTCGTCAGCGAAATAGGCGGTCAACACCCAGTCATCGGGTTTGGACGGGTCGGGCTCCTCGACATTGAGCGTTGGTGGTTCCTCCATCAACTCGAACAGGTCGGGCAGGGTTTCTGCTTCGGCGCGGTTGACCGCGAAACGCAGCGCCCAGCTCATGCGGGCCGCACCGCGCCGTCGGCAAATATGTGGCTGCAATTCAGGGCCTTGGCCTCTGCACCCGCTTCCAGCGCCGCCACCGTGATCCAGCCCTGCTGGCGCAATTCGGCCCCGATATCGGCCGAGGTGCCGACGGGCAGCAACACGCGGGTGCGGGCTTCCTGGCCCAGACCAAGATCAACCAGCCCATCGACATAGAGCGAGAAGCCGATCGCAGCCTCCTGCCGGCCATCGCCATGCGCGACCGTGTAGGCGCCGCCGCGGCCGACTTCGGCCATCAGGCCGGCGCCGAACAGCGAGAAGCCCAGCCAGGTCTGATATTCAAAGCCGTGGCGCTCGGTGGGGTCGAGTGTCACGGAGACGCCGTTCAGGCCATCAGCCAGCGCGGCAATCGCATCCAGTCGCGCCAGCACAGCATCATTGGGCAGATCAAGCTGCTTCAGCGCCGCCAGTGCACTGTGTACCGGGCCAGCAGCGGCGATCAGCGGCACATATTGATCGGCACCGGCGGCGCGCAGGGCGCCGACATCCTTGCCGTCCAGCCAGGCCTGCACGTCACTGAGCGACGCACGGCCCAACGACCAGCCGGCAGCAGCGAGATCGGCAACCAGCGTTGGCATGGTGAGATCGACCGAAAGCCCGGTGAGGCCCGTGGCGGTCAGCGCCTCCACGGCGACGGCCAGCACCTCGGCGGCGGCGGCCGGGCTGTCGCTGCCGATCAGTTCGGCGCCAGCCTGGGTGCGCTCGCGTTCGGGCGAAAGCTGATCACCGCGCACGCGCGCCACTTGCCCGGCATACATCAGCCGCAGCGGACGCGCCTGCCCGGCAAGGCGGGTGACGGCGATGCGGCCAACCTGGCCGGTGATGTCGGAACGCAGCGCCAGCGTCATCTGGCTGACCGGATCGGTGAAGCGCAGGCGTTCGCGGCTGCTGCCACTGGCCAGGCTGGCTTCATATTCGATCAGCGGCGGCGCCACCCGTTCATAACCATGGGCGGCGCACACATCGGTGAGGGTGCGCACCAGGCTGGCTAGGGCTTGGGCTTGCGGCGGCAGCCGATCGCGCAACCCTTCGGGGAGGAGGCCGAAACTTGTCATGGGGAGGCGGTTAGCGGCAAGCGGGGAGGGCAGCAAGCGCTTCCTCCCCGCCAGCCATCACACGAACCGCAGGGCGCTGGCCACCTTCACGCCGGGCAGGGCGCGGATGGTGGTGAGCAGCGCGTTGGGGATGGCGTTGTCGACGGAGAGCAGCAGCACGGCCTCGTCACCGGCATCGCGGCGGCCAAGGTGGAAGGTGCCGATGTTCACATCCGATCCGCCCAGCGCGGTGCCGAGGCGACCGATGAAGCCCGGCTTGTCCTCGTTGACGATGTACAGCATGTCGCCGGCGAGATCGGCTTCGACGGTGATGCCGAAGATCTCGGTCAAACGGGGTTTGCTGTTGCCGAACAAGGTGCCCGCAACTGTTCGCGGGCCACTGGCGGTCATCACCGTCACGCGCAGCAGCGTGTGATAATCGGTTTCGCGGTCGTGGCGCACTTCGGCGATCTCGATCTCGCGTTCGCGAGCCAAGTAAGGCGCGTTGACCATGTTGACCGTGTCTGAGTGCGTGCGCATCAGGCCGGCCAGAACGGCCGCCGTGATCGGCTTCAGGTTCAGCTGGGCAGCCGCACCTTCCACTTCAACACGCACCGACTTGATGCCTTCGTTGTCGAGCTGGCCAACCAGGCTGCCCAGCCGTTCGGCCAGCGCCATGTAGGGCTTCAGGCGCGGGGCCTCTTCGGCGCTGAGCGACGGCATGTTGAGTGCGTTGGTGACGCCGCCAGTGCGCAGGAAATCGCTGAGCTGTTCCGCCACCTGGATGGCGACATTCACCTGGGCTTCGTCGGTCGATGCACCCAGGTGCGGGGTGGAGACGAAGTTGGGCGTGCCGAACAGCGGCGAGGCCTTGGCGGGTTCTTCCAGGAACACATCGAGCGCGGCGCCGGCGATGTGGCCGCTGTCGAGCAGTTCCTTGAGGGCCACTTCGTCGATCAGGCCGCCGCGGGCGCAATTGACGATGCGGATGCCCGGCTTGCACTTCAGCAGATTTTCGCGGCTGAGGATGTTGCGGGTGCTGTCGGTGAGCGGCGTGTGCAGGCTGATGAAATCGGCCCCGGCCAGCAGTTCATCCAGCGTCACCTTGGTCACGCCCATGTGCTCGGCGCGTTCCGGGGTGAGGAACGGATCGAAGGCGATCACCTTCATCTTCAGGCCCAAGGCGCGATCGGCAACGATGCTGCCGATGTTGCCGGCGCCGATGAGGCCCAGCGTTTTTGCCGTCACTTCGACGCCCATGAAGCGGTTCTTTTCCCACTTGCCGGCCTGGGTGGAGGCATCGGCCTCGGGCAGCTGGCGGGCCAGCGCAAACATAAGCGCGATGGCGTGTTCGGCGGTGGTGATGCTGTTACCGAACGGCGTGTTCATCACGACGACGCCGAGTGCGGAAGCGGCCGGGATATCGACATTGTCCACCCCTATGCCGGCGCGGCCCACCACCTTCAGATTGGTGGCGGCGGCGAGCACCTCCTTGGTGACCTTGGTAGAGGAACGGATGGCGAGGCCATCATAATTGCCGATGATCTTGATCAGCTCGTCTTTTGACAGGCCGGTGATTTCGTCCACTTCGATGCCGCGAGCGCGGAAGATTTCGGCGGCCTTGGGGGACATCTGATCGGAAATGAGGACTTTGGGGGTACGGGTGGTGGGCATGGGGTGTTGCTCCGGGAATGTGAGTCCGGCGTCGGGGCCGGGAAGAGGGCGGAAGGGACGGCAGCCGCTCAGGCCGCCGTCACCTCGGCGTGAGCCCAGTCGAGCCAGTGGGTCAGCGCGACCACGTCAGCGGTGTCGACGGTGGCGCCGCACCAGATGCGAAGGCCGGCCGGGGCGTCGCGATAGGCGCCAATGTCATAGGCGGCCTTCTCCTTTTCGAGGAGCGACACGATCGCCTTCACCTGCTCTTCGGTCAGGCCGGGCAGGACAAGGCACACCGACGTGTTGGACCGCGAGGCGGCATCCTTGGCGAGATGTTCAACCCACGGCCGCGACTGCACCCAGGCGTCGAGCGCGGCAGCGTTGGCGTTGGCGCGGGCCTTCAGGGCTTCCAAGCCGCCCAAGCCATCGGCCCATTCCAGCGCGTCGATATAATCTTCGACGGCCAGCATGGAGGGCGTGTTGATGGTTTCGCCGACGAAGATGCCTTCGGTCAGCTTGCCCTTGGAGACGAGGCGGAAGATCTTGGGCAGCGGCCAGGCCGGGGTGTAGCTTTCCAGCCGCTCGACAGCGCGGGGGCCAAGGATGAGCATGCCGTGGCCGCCTTCGCCGCCCAGCACCTTCTGCCAGGAGTAGGTGAGCACATCGACCTTGTCCCAATCGACGTCCTGCGCGAACACGGCGGAGGTTGCATCGGCGAAGGTCAGGCCCTCGCGGTCTGCTGGCACCCAATCATAATTGGGCACGCGCACGCCAGACGTGGTGCCGTTGGCGGTGAACAGCACGTCGGTGCTGAAATCAGCAGCGGCCAGGTCGGGCAGTTCGCCGTAGGGCGCGGTGATAATGGTGGGGTTGAGCTTGAGCTGCTTGGCAGCATCGGTGACCCAGCCTTCGCCGAAGCTTTCCCAGGCGATGGCCGTAACCGGACGGGCGCCGAGCATCGTCCACATCGCCAGTTCATAGGCGCCGGTATCGCTGGCCGGCACGATGCCGATGCGGTGCGTGTCGGGGATGCCGAGCAACTTGCGGGTAAGATCGATGGCGTGCTTCAGGCGCGCCTTGCCGAGCTTTGACCGATGCGAGCGGCCAAGGGAACCAGTGTCGAGCTGTTCGGGGCTCCAGCCAGGGCGCTTGGCGCAAGGACCGGACGAAAAGTGGGGGCGCGCCGGAAGCGCGGTCGGTTTGGCAGTCATGTTCTCTCCTCACAGAGAGCGCGCGCCGCGTTGGGACGGCGTGGCCCGCCGCCGGGGATAGGGCTTGGGGCCGTGGGGTCAAGCGGTTTCGGATTTACCGTGGATGCGAGCGGCCGACCTTACCCCACCGACTCGACGATGGCGCGGCCCAGCGGTACGAACTGGCGGTTGCGTTCGGCCAGTTCGGATTTGCCGGCGAACAGATAGGCCGCGACCCATATCGGCTTGCGACCGGGCGGGGTGATCACCGAAACGATGTTGCGGGCGCGCCAGCTACCGGCGCCGGTCTTGTTGGCTTCCTGCCAGCCCGGCGGCAGCGCGGCGCGGATCATGGTGTCGGCGGTCTTGCTGGCCTGCATCCAGCCGAACAATGTCCGGCGCGCCGCCGGAGACAGAATGCGGCCTTCCACCAATGCGCGCGATGTGGCTAGCATGGCGGCCGGCGTGGTGGTGTCGCGCGGGTCGCCGGGGGCTTCATTGTTCATTTCCGGCTCGTTGCGGTCGATCCGGGTGGTCTGATCGGCGATGGACCGCAGCCAGGCCGTGAGCGCCGCTGGGCCGCCCACCTTCGCCAACGCGATATTGGCGGCGGGATTGTCGGAGAGCACGGCCATCGCCTCGGCCAGTTCCAGCAGGCTGGCCGTGCCGCCGATGCGCTTTTCGGTAAAGGGCGCATTGAACAGCATGTCTGCCTTGGTCACCGGCAAGCGTTCGGCCATCGCCCATTGGGCCTTATCTGCCCCATGCAGCAGCCGGGCAGCGAGCAGCAACTTGAAGGTGGAGCACAAGGGAAAGCGATCATTAGCGCGGTGGCCGAAACGTTCGCCTGTGTGGGTGTCGAGTAGCGATATGCCGATCGGGCCGCCAGCGCTGCGCTCTACAGCCGTGATGGCGCGGCGCAGGGCGGCGAAGCGGTCCGGCGCGGCGGCGGCAAGGAGCGGCAGGCCGGTCATGAGCATGCGGCGGTCGATCATGCATTCTCCCTCGTGTCGGCCGGGCATTGACCTCGCACCGGCGATGGCGTCTCGTCAATCCAATCGCAAAGAGGAAACTGGGGATGATCGACTGGACCGGGCAACGCGTGCTGATCACCGGCGCGGCCAGTGGTATTGGGCGGGCGCTGGCGGTGCAGTTGGCGCAGCGCGGGGCGCTGGTGACGGCGGCCGATCTCAATGCAGAAGGCGTCGCCGAAACGGCGGCGCTTTGCGACGGTGAGGCGCTGGTGCTCGATCTGGCCGATGGTGCGGCCGGTCCGGCGGCCGTGGCGCAACTCGTCGCTCGCAATGGCCGGCTGGATGCGGTGTTCGCCAATGCCGGCATCGGTTATCGGCGCCGGCTTCTAAAGGCCGATCTGGATGATGCCGGCCTGGATCGCCTTTGGGAAATCAACATGCTGGGGCCAACGCGGCTGGCGCAGGCGCTGTGCACGGCGGCGGAAGCCGGCGGCTGGCGCGGGCGGATCGTCATCACCGGATCGGAAAACAGCCTGTCGCTGCCGCCGTCGGTGCAGAACAACGGCATCAGCCTTTATGCGGCGTCCAAACATGGCGTGCTGATCCTGGCCGAATGGCTGGCGACCGAAAGCCGCAACGCCGGCAAGCCGCTGGATGTGCATGTGCTGCTGCCCGGCGGGGTTTATACGGGCATGACGGCGCCGGGGCTGGGCGACGATCCCGCGCGGTGGCCGGCAGACATGGGAATCATCATGCCCGAACGCGCCGCCGAATTGTGTCTGAAGGGCCTCGATCTCGGCCTGTTTCACATTCCCACCCACGCCCATCTGCAAAACGACATGGCGTGGCGCACCAACAGCGTGGTCGAAGCCACCGCCGCGCTGGGCCTCAACGAACAGGCGTGACAAGCCCGGCCGGCTGCCTTACGGGCCTCAGCCGTTTTGTGAAGAAAGTAGAAGATGATGAACCCGCCGGTTCCGCCTAGTGTGCCGCAAAGTATTTTCCCGACCGCCGAAGAAGATGCGAAGTTGGGTAACACGCCTACCGCTGTGCCGCAAACAGAGCATCCCGCCTATCGACTGGCCTTTCAGGATGCCGATTTCCTGCTGCGCGAGGATCTGCGCCCGGTGCGCTTCCAATTGGAACTGATGAAACCGGAAGTGTTGCTGGCCGAAGCCGATATCCACAGCACGTTCGTGTTTTACGGATCGGCTCGCATCCCGTCACCGGAAGAAGCCCCGGCGCTGATCGCCGCAGCCGAAACCCCGGAACGCAAGGCCGTCGCCGCGCGCCTGGCCCGCAACGCCCAATATTACGATGTGGCCCGCGAGTTGGCCGTGAAGGTCTCCACTTTCTGCAAGGACGGAGAGCGCTGCTTCACGGTCTGCTCAGGCGGTGGCCCTTCGATCATGGAAGCCGCCAACCGCGGCGCCTGGGAAAGCGGCGCACCATCATTGGGCATGAACATCGTGCTGCCGCACGAGCAGGTGCCCAATCCCTATGTGACGCCGGGTCTGTCGTTCCAGTTCCACTATTTCGCGCTGCGCAAGATGCACTTCCTGATGCGCGCCAAGGCGGTGGCGGTGTTCCCCGGCGGCTTCGGCACGTTCGATGAGTTCTTCGAACTGCTCACTCTGGTGCAAACCGGCAAGGTCGCGCCGCTCCCGATCCTGCTCTATGGCCGCGAATTCTGGAACCGCGTGGTGAATTTCGAAGCCTTGGCTGAAGAAGGCGTGATCGCACCGGATGACCTGAAGCTGTTCCATTTCGTCGAAACAGCGGAAGAAGGCTGGGCGATCGTGAAGGCGCATTACGGGCTGTAAGGGAAGCGGGGAGGGCGCTCGGCCCTCCCGCCCCATCTGCCTTATGCCGGCTTTCGGTTGACCACGTCCCCGCGCGCCGGCGCTTCCAGATAAATGCGGTCGGGCCCGCTCGCCTGGCGCTCTGCCTTGAGTGACGCCATGTCGATAACGTGACGAAAGCGCACGTCGTTGTTCTTGATGCGGTCGAACGCATCGTTGATGTCAGCAATGTCGATCATCCTTATTTCGGGCCCGATGCCGTGTTCGGCGCACAGGTCCAGCACCTCCCTTGTATCGGCAACACCGCCGATCAGCGAACCGGCGACGCTGATCCGGTTGAACACCATCGGTCCCGGGTTGAAGGCTTCGAACTGCATCATGTTGCCGACGACAACCAGGGTCGATCCCGGCTTCATGAAACCGAGATAATCGGCAAGATCATGCGGATAGGGAATAGTGTCGATCATGATGTCGAGCGACTGGGTGGCCGCCTCGACTGCTGCGGCATCATCCATAACCACGACCTTGTGGGCGCCCAGTGCCATGATGGCATCAACCTTGTCGGCCGACGTCGTGAACGCGACCACCGTAGCTCCCATCGCCTTGCCGATCTGGACGGCCATATGGCCGAGCCCACCGATGCCGGCGACGCCAAGTGTCTGGCCCATCTTGAGGCCGAAATGCTTCATCGGCGAATAGGTGGTCACGCCGGCACACAGGATTGGCGCGGCTTTGGCGGGTTCGATCACTGCGGGTATGGAGATCACGAACTCCTCGCGCACGGTGATACTGTCGCTGTAGCCGCCATAGCTGTTAGTGCCGTCCGGCAGCTTGGGGCCGTTGTAGGTGAAGGTGGCACTTTTCGGCCCGGAACAATATTGCTGTTCACCCGCGATGCAGGCAGCGCACAATTGGCAGCTGTTGACCATGCAGCCGACGCCAACCGTGTCGCCAATTGCGAATTTCGATACGCCATCGCCGATCCTGGCGACGGTGCCGACGATTTCGTGACCCGGAACGCACGGCCAGACCGTGTTCTCCCAATCATCAGCGCATTGGTGGATGTCGGAATGGCAGACCCCGCAGAATGTGATGTCGATCTCGATCTCGCCAGCCTGAAGCGGCTCGCGGTCGAAGCTGACTGGCTGAAGCTTCTGCTGCGTGCCAAGTGTGCCATAGCCGATCACCGTCATAGGAGTTCTTTCTGTTGTTCTGATTGACAGCAGGAGAACGCGCCGGGGCGTATTTGGATGCCAAAGGGTCGAATTAAAGGCGCAAATCCCGAAGGAGCGCCTTTACTCCGGGTCAGGAAATGCGGGTCTGTTGGCCGGCGAAATTTGGGAAATGGGCGACCGAAAGACAAAAGGGCACGGTCTGCAACCTTGCCTACGTCACCCCGGACTTGATCCGGGGCGGAGGCCCACTTTTCACATCAGCATGCATGAAAAAGGGGCGGCAGCCGATCCCGGCCACCGCCCCTGATTTCGTGATGAAGCGCTTACTTGGCGGCCGCGTCGGCAACCGGAGCCGCTTCTTCCGCAGCAGGCGCCGCTTCTTCCGCAGCCGGGGCTTCCTCGGCCGGGGCGGCGGGCAGCGGCAGCGGGCTGGCGCTCTTGGAGTTCAGATAGGCGATGACGGCGGCGCGGTCTTCCGGCTTGGTGATACCGGCAAAGCTCATCTTGTTGCCGGCCATGAAGGCCTTCGGGCTCTTCAGCCAGCCCCACAGATTGTCCCAATCCCAATTCTTGCTCTTCATACCCGACAGGGCATCGGAATAGCTGAAGCCGGCGGCGGCGGCGATCGGGCGGCCAACAACGCCATGCAGGGCCGGGCCGGTGCCATTGGCGCCGCCGGGATCGACATTGTGGCAGGCGGCGCATTTCTTGAACACGGCTTCGCCCTTGGCGACATCGGCGCTGGCCAGATAGAAAGCGGCCGGCTTTTCGGCTTCGGCGGCGGCAGCGCCAGCGGCCGGGGCCTCTTCGGCGCCGGCCACTTCATAGCCAGGCTTTTCAGGCAGGTGGCGAGCGAACATCATGTCGCTGGTGATCGACACGCCGAGCACGGCCACCAAGCCTGCCAGCACGCCACCGAAAATCTTGTTCCACTCAAAGCTGTCCACGTCGAAGCTCCAATGTGCGCGCGGCTGCCCAAGGGATGAACCCTGCCTGCGCTTTCCTGACGCAGCGATTAGGCAATTGCGCGCCGCCTCGCAAGCATTTGCTTGTTGCAGCGCACTATCATAACGAACGGACATGACGAGCAGCTATCCGCACATGGCCCAGATACTGGTTGATCGAATGGCGGCGGCCGCGGCCGCGGCGCCTGAACAGGCCGTGGCGTTTCAGGGGGCGCCCGGTGCCTACAGCCACCAGGCGGTGCGGGAAGCGTTCCCGGATCGGTTGCCTTTGCCCTGCGCCAGCTTTGAAGATGCCATAGAAGCCGTGCAGTCCGGCCGCGCCGGCGTGGCGATGATTCCGATTGAAAACAGCCTGCATGGCCGGGTGGCCGATATCCACTTCCTGCTGCCTGAATCCGGCCTGTCCATCATTGGCGAGCATTTCGTGCGGGTGCGCCATTGCCTGCTGGGGCTGGGCGACAAGGCGGCGCTGCGGGAGGTGAAGAGCCATCCTCAGGCACTGGGCCAGGTACGCCGCCATTTGCGGGCGTGGGGCATCGCGCCAGTGCAGTTTTTTGATACGGCGGCCGGTGCAGCTGCCGTGGCAGGCGAAGGCGATGCCAGTGTGGGTGCGATTGCCAGCCGGCTGGCGGGTGAGCTTTATGGGTTGAATATCCTGGCCGAAGGCGTGGAGGATGAAGATCATAACACCACGCGTTTCGTGGTGTTGAGCCGGGAGCCCGTGGTGCCGCCGCTGGGGCTGCCGGCGATGACCAGTTTCAATTTCGAGGTGCGTTCGGTGCCGGCGGCGCTGTTCAAGGCGCTGGGCGGCTTTGCCACCAATGGCGTGAACATGACGAAGCTGGAATCTTACCTGCGCGACGGCAAGTTTTCTCAGGCGGAGTTCTATGCCGAGATCGATGGATCCCCGCTGGAACCGCCGGTGGCACGGGCGCTGGAGGAACTGGCATTCTTCACCAACTGGGTGAAGATTATTGGCACCTATCCCCGCGCACGAGATCGGGCAGATTAATCAGGCGGGTGCGCGCAGCAGGCGCACCAGCGCCTTGCCGAAGCGTCGTTCGACGACGCGTTCCCAATCGCAGGTGAGGGGATCGGCCGCGGCCGTCTCGACGCTGACCAGCGCGCCCGGCGCAATCCAGCCGCGTTCGTGGAGATGGCTGAGCGCCGGATCGGCAAGGCCAAGGCCATAGGGCGGATCAAGGAAAACAAGGTGATGTGCGCGCGGTGCGCCGCCGATGCTGGCAACAGGGCTTTGCCGCACATCGCCGGTGGCGCCCATGGCGGCGAGATTGGCGCGGATGGCCTTCACGGCGGCGGCGTCATTATCGATGAAGCAGGCCGTGCCGGCGCCGCGCGACAGCGCTTCGATCCCCAGTGCGCCGGTGCCGGCGAACAGGTCGAGCACGTCCAGGTCTTCAAAGGTGCCGAGCCGGCTGGTCAGCATTGAAAAGATTGCTTCGCGGGCGCGGTCGCTGGTCGGCCTGGTCGATTCCCCGGCGGGGGCTTTCAGGGCGCGGCCCCGCCATTTGCCAGAGATCACGCGCATCAGCGCGGCTCCGTTTTGGTGGCCTTCAGCATCGCTTTCAGCAGGGCCACATCGGAATCCGGGATTTCATCGGCCATGCGCGGCGGCAGATCATCCAGGCCGATCGGGCCATAGGCAACGCGGATCAGCCGGTTCACCTGCAACCCGACATGTTCGAGCACGCGGCGCACTTCGCGGTTCTTGCCTTCGCGTATTGTGACGATCAGCCAGAGATTATGGCCGGTCTTGCGCTCGATATCGGCGAGGATGGGGCCGTAATGGACCCCCTCGATGCTGATGCCATCAGCCAGCGCCTCCAGCGCCTTCTGCGTCACTTCGCCGAACGCGCGGACGCGGTAGACGCGCGGCACGCCCGAAGAGGGCAACTCTAGCGCGCGCTTGAGCTCGCCATCGGTGGTGAGCAGCAGCAGGCCTTCGGTGTTCATGTCGAGCCTGCCCACCGGCACCACGCGCGGCAGGCTGGGCGGCAGGATATCCATTATGGTCGGGCGGCCGGCGGGGTCGCGCGCGGCGGTCAGGAAGCCGGCAGGCTTGTGGAAACGATAGAGCTTGGCCGGCGCGATGCCGGCAACGGGCTCACCATCCACGGTGACATTGGCAAGATTGGTGATGTTGAGCGCCGGCGAGGTGAGCACTTCGCCATCGATGGCGATGCGGCCTTCGGCGATCATGCGTTCGATATCGCGGCGCGAACCGACGCCGGCACGGGCCAGCGCCTTGGCGATGCGCTGCGCAGCCACTTCGGTTTGCCGTACGGGGGCCGGGCCCCGCCTGATGCGCGGTTGTTCGGCGCGCGGCGCCGGCTTGCCGGGGCCAGCGGCGGGGCGGGCAGGGCGTTCGCCGCGCTGCGCACGTTCGGTGCGGGCCGGACGGTCGCGCAGGTCTGGCCGTGCACCCCTGGGTGGGCCTTCAGCCCGGTCAGGGCGCTCAGCGCGTTGCGGGCGTTCGGAACGGGCCGGCCGCGGCGAGCGATCATCACGCTGGGGGCGGTCGCCGCGTGGCGGGCGCTCGTTGGTTTCGGCGCGCTCGCGGCGGTCGCTCCAGCCCGCAGCGCGTTGGTCACGGCGCGATAGCGGCGGGGCTCCAGGCGGACGCTGGCCAGAGTGGGAGCCAGAGCGGACAGGCGAGCGCTGACCCGTTTTGGGGTCGGAGGGGCTGGCCGGGCGTTTGCCCCCGGTTGGTTTGCGTGGTGGTCGCATGGCGCATCCCATGCGGCCGGGCTGCCGGATTGTCAAAAAGAGAAGGGGGCAAAAAAGGGGGGTGGTGTTGCCACCGTCCCCCCAACTCAGTTCGGTTGATCAGGCGATCAGAATTTCACCTGGACACCGCCGTAGAAGAAGCGGCCGGTGTTGGTGAAGATTGCATCCCCGCCGGTGCCCAACAGGTCCAATGGTGGCAGTTGGTCGAAGATGTTGTCCACACCTACGTAGGCCGAAATACCTTTGTACACCTTGGCCGTCAAACGCACGTCCGAATAAGTGATGGCCGGGTAATAGACTAACGGCGTGGCATCGAGGTTCGTCGGCGGACGGCCCTGTTCCTCGTTCTGAGCTCCCCAGCTGTTAAGGGTTTGCTTGCTCAGGTAGCGGAAGCTGTAGAGCAAGTCGAAGCCTTTATAACCTACGGTCACGTTCAGCTGGCCGTTTAGCTCCGGATTGCCCAGCGTGCTACGCTCACGTGTCAGGCGGTCCGGCTCGGTGATCGAGGTGAAGACGTTCCGCTCCAGCAGCAGCGACACCAAGGCACGAACATTCAGGCGCCAGTCTTCACCGAACTTGTGGGTGTAAGCAGCATCAAAGTCGATGCCCTTGGTCAGCTGACGGGCAAAGTTGAAGGGACCCTGGATAAATGACTGGCCTGTGGTGGCAATGGCCACAGTCTGGCCGGCGTGCAGCACGCTGGACTGGCCACGGAAGGTACCATCCGGGTTGCGGAAGATCGCCGCGCAGAAGGAGTTGTTAATGCCGCCCGGATCGTCATAGCACTGGTTGATGACGGTCTGCGCGCCCACCGTGTTGATAGCATCGGTGAGGCTGATGCGATAGAAGTCAAAACTGGCCACGAACCCCGGCAGGTAGGACGGGGTGTAGACCATGCCCACCGTCCAGCTATCCGAGTTTTCAGCGAACAGGCCGGGGTTGCCGCCGCCAAGGCCGGAGATACCTGAAGCCGGACGGTTGGTGAACGGCTCGGTCACGCCCACGAAGGTCTGCGTGGTCGGCACACCGCCCGCACGGCAGTTGGCAACGCGGTTCGGGTTGTTGTTGATGTTCTGCTGACCGCAGGGATCCGACAGACCATTCAGGAACGTCTGCGACTGCGCAGCGAACAGATCGCTCTGCGTCGGTGCTCGGATGGCGCGGCCATAGTTGGCGCGGAAGCGCACATCTTCCACCGGACGCCAAACACCGCCAACGTTGTACGAATAGACGGTACCTGTATTTCCGCTGCTGTAATTGGAAATGCGACTGGCGGCTTCAACCGTCAGTTCCTTGAAAAATGGCACGTCCTTAAGGATCGGCAGGCGGACTTCGCCAAAGGCTTCCCAGACGTCCAGACGCGGCGGGTTGAAGTTGGCGATCGAGTTCAGGAAGGTCTGGCCGCCGCGGGTCACATCATCGAACGACGAGAAGCTGCGCTCCTGACGCCATTCGCCGCCGACCGAGAAGCCAACCGGACCGCCGGGCAGTTCGAACAGCTTAGCTGAATCGCCGGTAACGGTGGCGATTGCATTGAACTGTTCCGACCACTGGTTGCGGCTTGAAACCTGACCGATGTAGGCCAGTGCTTCTGCAGACGGTGCGCCAAGGCCGAACAGGTTGAGCGGACGGCAAGCCGGATCATCGTTGGTGGTGATGGCATCGTTGTTAACCGAGCAGACGATCGTGCCGGCTGTATTGCGCACCGCGTTCACCGCGTTGGTGAAACGGGCCAGGTGAACGTTGCCGCGGGTTTGATAGAAGGTTTCAACCCGCCCGTAGTTAAGGGCGACATTGTAGCTCCAGGTGTCCATGAAGCTGCCCTGTGCGCCCACCACGGCGCGGAATAATTCACGGCTGTGGTTTTCGCCGCGGCCACCGAAATCGATGTTGAAGCGCTGGATCTGGAAATTGCCGCTTGCAGGCAGTGATGTGGTCAGCAGGTCACGCGCCTGCGCGGTGAGGAACGGGTTGCTGACGTTCAGGGTGGGGTTCAGTGCGCCCGATGAGAAGGTCGGCTGTCCTTCCTGCAGCGATTCCGTGCGCACCCACTTGGCTTCGAAGTAGGGGCGGAACGCATCAGACACTTCGAAGCTGCCGATCAGGTTGGCGGCATAGCGCGTGTTGCCGATCTGCATCAGGCCGGTTTCACGCAGGGTCGAACCAAGGCCGCCCTGGCCATTGCCCGAACCGAACGGACGGAAATCGCGCGTCACCACGTTTTTCACGAGGCTGCCATCCGGGTTGAACACGAACACGTTGCCGAACTGCGAGGTGCCGAGCGCGTTGAACAGGCCCGAGCAATTCAGCGTGGCACGCGCACCGGGGACAACGCCCTGGCAGACCGAGGTGAAGGCGCCGCCGGTCGAAATTCCGATGTTCTTGATCCCGCTGATGAACTGGGTGTCGAATACCCCGTCGCCAGCCGCCGGTTCGGGAGTGCCGTTCGGGCCCGAAGTGGCGGTGTCTTGCACCAACTGGAACTGTGAACGGCCGGTGATAGCGCCTGTTTCCGGACGATCGGCAAAGAACAGAGGATCGCTCTTGTTATACTCGACCGACAGGGCGATGTTCCCACGACCGTCGGCGAAATTCTTGCCGGCGGTGATGGTGGCCAAATATTGGGTCGAGTCGCCACGTGACGATATGCCGGCTTGGGCGCGGCCCATAATGCCCTCGAAGTCACGTTTCAGCACGAAGTTGACGACACCGGCGATGGCGTCCGAGCCGTAAACCGACGAGTTGCCGCCGGTGACGATGTCGACGCGCTCGATCAGGTCAACCGGTATGGTAGACACGTCAACCGTGGCAGCCCCCGGTTGCGACGTGACGTGGCGGAGGCCATTTTGCAGCACCAGCGTGCGGTTGGTGCCCTGGCCACGCAAATCGAGGATCGACAGACCGGCGGTGCCGATGAAGCGGCCGCTGTTCTGGCTGGTGAAGGTCGGGCGGAATTGCGGCAGCAGCGCTAGGCGGTCACCAACGTTGACGGTGCCGTTCTGCAGCAATTCAGCCGCGCTCAGCGAAGTGATCGGCACGGTAGCATCGATGTTCTCACGCGCGATGCGCGAACCCGTGACAACCATCATTTCGGCGGCGGCCTCTTCGGCGGCACCCTGCGCGACCTTGGTTTCCTGGTCTTCGGCAGCGAAGGTCGGTGATGCAGCGATGGCCAGGGCGGATGCCCCCATTAGGATCAATGAACGCATGAAAGCCCCTCAATTGCTGTTTAAAAGATGATGTATGGCGAAATTGTTACGCTGCGAAAAGGGCGGAACCGCCATTTTGCGCTGTGCTGCGAAAAAGGAGCGCAAAACTGTTGCGCGAAAGCCTCATTTTTTGCGTGCGCGCTGGGCGCAGCCAATTGGTCCGCCCTGTTGCTCTTGCCCGCGCCATGCGCTAACCGGCCCGGCAATGCCCCTGTGGTGAAATTGGTAGACGCGCTCGACTCAAAATCGAGTGGAGAAATCCGTGCTGGTTCGAGTCCGGCCAGGGGCACCAAATCGCAGCGCCGCGAGCGCCGTCCGACAGCGCGGCTTTGACGCACACTTGTTTCCTTCCTTTGGCGCTCCAGCAGTCGCGGCGGCTCCGCTGCCGGCTGCGCTCTCCTAGCCGGCCCCTGCGCATTTGAGGAAGGGTGACGCCCCCACCGCCCACTGATAGCCTCACCACCATGGCTCACGCAAAATACCCACTCACCTTCTCCCCGCTCGACCTAGGCTTTACCAGCCTCAAGAATCGCATCCTGATGGGATCGATGCACACCGGCCTTGAGGATATCGAAGGCGGGTTTGAGCGCATTGCGGCCTTCTTCGCCGAACGGGCGCGCGGCGGGGTGGGGATGATCATCACCGGCGGCATCGCGCCAAATCACGAGGCCGGCGGCGGCGGCAAGCTTTCGACTCCGCAAGAAGCGGCGCAGCACAGCATCGTCACCGAAGCAGTTCATGCCGCTGCGCCGGATGTGAAGATCGTGATGCAGATCCTCCATGCCGGGCCGTTGGCCGGTACGCCGGCGTGCGTCGCGCCATCGGCCATCCGATCCCGCATCGGGCGTTTCGTGCCCAATGAGCTGGATGCGGACGGAATCGAGAAGCAACTCGCCGATTTCGCCAACTGCGCCGTGCAGGCGAAGGCGGCAGGCTATGATGGCGTCGAGATCATCGGCTCGGCTGGCTATCTCCTCTCCACCTTCCTGGTCGAAAAGACCAACACCCGCACTGATGAATGGGGCGGCAGTTTCGAAAACCGCATGCGCTTCCCTGTCGAAGTGATCCGCCGCACCCGCGAAGGTGTGGGCAATGATTTCATCCTGATCTTCCGCATCCCGGCCATGGACATGCTGGAAGGCGGCATGTCGGGCGAGGAGGTGATCCAGTTAGCGCAAGCCGTGGAGGCTGCCGGCGCGACCATCATCAGCACGCACTTCACCTGGCACGAGGCCCAGGTGCCGACCATCGCCACCATGGTGCCGCGCGCCGCCTTTGCCGAAGTGACGGGGCGCATCAGGAAGTATGTGCGCGTGCCGATGATCACGTCGAACCGCATCAACATGCCGGATGTGGCGGAGCAGGTGCTGGGCGCCGGCCATGCCGATCTCGTATCGATGGCGCGGCCGATGCTGGCTGATGCCGATCTGGTCAACAAGGCGTTCGAAGGCCGCGAGGACGAGATCAACACCTGCATCGCCTGCAACCAGGCCTGCCTTGATCACACTTTCACCGGCAAGCTCACCTCATGCCTGGTCAATCCGCGCGCCTGCAATGAAACGCTGATGCCGGTGGTGCCTGCCGCCACGCCGCGCGATCTGGCCGTGGTTGGCGCCGGGCCGGCGGGGCTGGCCTTTGCCGTGGAAGCCGCCCAGCGCGGCCACAAGCTGACGATCTATGATGCCGGAGCGGAAATCGGCGGCCAGTTCAACCTGGCCAAGCGGGTGCCGGGCAAGGAGGAGTTCCACGAAACGCTGCGCTATTTCAGCCGGATGATCGAAAAGCTGGGCATTTCGCTGAAACTCAATACCCGTGTGGATGCTGACATGCTGGCGGCGGCCGGCCATGACGAGGTGATAGTCGCCACCGGCATCCGTCCGCGCACGCCCGACATGCCGGGGATCGATCACCCCAAGGCGGTGCCTTATATTGACGCGATCTTGGGCCGCAAACCCATTGGCCGCCGCGTGGCCATCATGGGGGCAGGGGGCATCGGGTTCGATGTGGCGACGTTGATCACCCATGCCGGCCCGTCTGCGGCCGTGGATATCCCGACCTTTTGCCGCGAATGGGGCGTCGATTTCGTCAACCACCCGCGCGGCGGTGTGACCGGGCTGGTGCCGCAGATTGAAAAGGCCGACCGCGAGGTGGTGATCCTGCAACGCCGCGACGGCGCGCCTGGCAAGTCGCTGGGCCGTACCACCGGCTGGACTCATCGGCTCAGCCTGGTTCGGCGCGGCGTGAAGATGATGGGCGGGGTTACCTATCTGAAGATCGATGATGACGGCCTGCACGCCCTTGTGAATGGTGAGCCCCGCCTGTTCGAGGTGGATTCCGTGATCATCTGCGCCGGGCAGGAGCCGGAACGGGCGCTGTATGATGCACTGGTGGCGCGGGGAATGAAGGCGAAACTGATTGGCGGCGCCAGCGAAGCGACGGAGCTCGACGCCAAGCGCGCCATTGCCGAAGCGACGGAATTGGCGCTGGTCAGCTAGCGTTACAACAGGGCGCAACCAGCGCCAGGGGAACCAGACCATGCATGCATTACCACGGCCGGGCTTCCGGCACGCAGCAGCAAGGGCGGTCATTATTCTGGCGGTGCTCGTTGCGGGAGCGGCACGTGCTGCACCGGTTCAAACCGACGACGGCGCCTATACGCGTTACGAATTGCTGGCGCCGGCGTCTCACAAGTTCCGCATCGTGTACGACATCA
>Ga0164292_10000306_pt1 | contig 36813 bp, 33 predicted proteins | sample GEODES117metaG_FD_111486 | JGI IMG/M metagenome (GOLD analysis project Ga0164292, IMG submission 111486) | Eutrophic lake water microbial communities from Lake Mendota, Wisconsin, USA - GEODES117 metaG | ecosystem: Environmental > Aquatic > Freshwater > Lake | place: USA: Lake Mendota...
ACAACCTCTGCTGCATCAGCATCGCTTCGAAGAATTCGGCGGGCTTGAGCGATAAGTGATGAGCGATTTTGGGTATAAAGGGCGGATAAATCAGAAACAGACCACGCAGCAACAGTCGCTGGGGCCTGAGCCTTCTTTCGAATTGACACTTTGATTTCCCGCTTTCAGTTGAGCCAACGTCTTGACCCCTCTACATAGTTAGACACCAAAAGAGGGCAAATGTTGTGGTGCGAGCTGGGTAGGGCTGAGATAAATCCTCAAGTTTGCGAGCGTAGGGTACAGCTCTAACAGGTTTACATAATGTAATTCCGCTAGTCCCCGTATGCCCTAATGTCTACAAACAGCCCGTCTCTCTTTCCCACAATTGCATGCAACCGCGCTAAATCTTCGCTGCCTTGACTCCAACTTATCGAGAATGCATTTTCAAAACCTGCTCTCTCTGAAGTTTGTACGAAATTTCCCCAGTTTCTCCTAGGCAGCAGTAAGAAAAGAGCTCTCAAAAATCTAAAGATTTTTTCAATTATTGCTCCTCTACAAACCCATCAATTGAGCTTGCTTTTCAAAATTAGGAACTCGCGTACGGACTTCTTCAAAAGTGCCCTGTGCAAGAATCTTACCTCCATCTAAATAAACGACTAAATCTGCAAACCTAACAGTGGACAGCCTGTGAGCGATCATAACAACCGTTGCTGAGCCCTTTAATTCAAGAATTGAACTCGAAATATCGGATTCAGTTTGTCCATCAAGTGCGCTAGTTGCTTCATCAAGAACAATCAATTTGGGCTTAGTAAACATTGCGCGCGCAATACCAAGCCGTTGCCGTTGTCCCCCGCTGAGCTTTGTTCCACGTTCACCTACCTGGCTATCCAGACCTTGCGGTAAAGATTCAATAAAAGTTAAAAGTTGGGCAGTACGAAGGGCATCGTAAATCAATCCTTCTTCCTCAGAATTTTCTGGGAAGCCCAAGGTGATATTTTCTCTAATAGTTCCAGATGACATTACAACATCTTGTGGAACATACGCAATTGCTCCTGGCCACTTCGCAATTGTTTGAAGAGGTTTATTTCCTGAAATTAAAACTGTACCGGATGTGCCGTCCAAAACCCCGAGCAATACATCTACGAGAGAAGTTTTTCCTGCGCCTGATGGACCGACTATTGCTACAAAAGTGCCGCTCTCGACCTTAAGTGAAACTTGATCAAGGGCCGGGACAGTCTTTTTCGGGTAAGTTAGCGAAAGGTTGCGAAGTTCAATCGTAGGGCTAAAACCTAAATGGCTTGTATCTAGTTTATTGGTCGCTTCCGGATTCTCCTCAACTCCCTCCAGCGATTCAATTAAGTTTAGTGTTGGTCCAGCCGAACCTAAACTCTGGCGTATCCCAATAGTGCCCTGCTGAATTCTCATTACAGCTGGTGCAATTCGAGTCGAAGCAGCCATGAAAACGGAAAGTGTAGCAACCGCACGGCTAGCATCCTGGAGAAGAAATTGGCTGGCGCTGATAATTAATGTTCCTAATACGACAGTAGATTCAATAACATACTTACTGATGCTCGGTAAAAATGAAATTTCTGCTAATGTGTCGGCAAGTTTAAATTTTGTTTTTTCTATTTCTTTCGCATAAAAGTAACGCCGATTACGAACAACTGATTCACGATATGAATTCAACACTTCCACTATTTTTTCATTGTTCGCTATTGTCAAAATAGATTCATTAACACCTAATTTTTTTGCTTGCTTATTAAGTAAGCGATAAAGCAAGAATCCAATGCAGCCAAACACAAACACTGTGCTCAGTGCAATAGTTGGGTCAACAAGCAATAAACCTACTGTCATTACCATTAGTAAAGAAATATCTGAGATCAACATTACAGTTACACCAATAACTCCAAGGGTTATGCTATCCACACCTCTAGTAACGGCATACAGGGTTTCCTGAGTTGTTCTTCTTTGGATTGAGAGCAAATCTTGAGAAAGTAGTTTTGAAATCAAAATGGAAGAGATCCGTGCGCCTCGACGGCTTAAGAAATAAAGAGTACGACGTGCAAAAATCACCGAGAGAATTGTTCGGCTAATAAGCAATGTGGCAGCAAGGCAACCAAGAACTGCAGCTTGTGTTTGAAAGGTTTGATCGGCGAGATGTAGAAAGCGAAGGACTGCTTCAACGCGGTCTCCCGGTCCCTGGGACGAAACGCCCCTGACAGCTAAGGAACCTAGCATTCCAATAGCTGCAACCCCAGCCAGATCAATCAATCCCAAGAAAATCTGGAAAACAACTACTATCGCGATTTTGCGTTGGTCAGCTCTAGATAGGACGCGAACTGATCTACCGATCATTGTCCGGTCCCATTTTCTACGCAATAGCTTCAGCATGATTTCCTTCTGAGTATCTTGACGGGTGGTGCATCATCAGGTCTTCTCCCACGCCAGGACTCGCGTCCAACTAGGCGGAATTAAATCTAGTGGCTCAGCTTGAAATCTAAACCAATTATCAGGACAAACAACGGATGGGTTTTCTGTCTTGCTAAGAACTGCCCCCCACCAGCTGAAAGTGGAATTTGCTATCACATAGGACTTACCCAAGCGCATTATTTCCAAAGTTTCAGCCGAAGACAGTTTTTTGTCTGTAAACCACCGTACTTTCTGCATATATCCGCTTGGGAAAATTGACCGTGCTTCTTTTTCATCATCCGAAAATGCCCATATCGTAGAATTTGGGTATTTGGAAATTAATTTAAATATAGCAGAATTATAGTATGACGTTGTTGGTATTCCAAAAGCAGTCTCAGATTTATAATCGCCCAGTCTAAAATGAACAACAATGGGATTTTCTTTTTTTGCTATTCCCCTTAATTTCTTAATCTCTGGATTCTCATGCGTCAGCGACAAAAGTTGCATGTCTTTATAACTTTGGAAATCAGACATAAATCTATAGCTTTGAAAGTAACCGATCAGAAAATTATAACTCTGGCTTTTGATCGATGGCGAATAACCTATTCCACTTCCCCGTAATACCTTGATTGGCTGCCGAAAATGAATCGTTAACACTAAATTGCAAAGAGAAAAAAGAGTTTGCATAACAATAGACTTTTTTTCCCACTTTTTCGGTGCAATCCCCGATCTCAATATAAATCCCACAGTTTTGGAAGCAAAATATGAATATCGGGTGCCTTCAAATAACTTAACCCTTTTGGGTAGTTTAAAACTCATAATGTCTGGTAAGCCTTGCTCACCACAACGGGGTTTCCCTAATTTCCATTCAAGAAGTACGTCACGATCGTGGTCCAAAGTTAGCGCATTTGCTAATTGAAATAATTGGTTTCCTAATCCACCGGTTAGAAAAACAATCAATGGTCTTTGCTTCATACTAAAAACCTCGCAACGAATTCTCAACTACTGTTTTCATTGAATTCAGAAAGTGCTTTCTAATTATCAATTTACTTTTGCTCACCAAAACAACTAGAACAAACTTAGTTCTCAGATTTCCGTATCTTATTCCTGAAATAAATTGTCGCGCAGCCATTAGGCTCAAAAAGAAAACCAGATCCTTATTACTCGTCTCAAACATTTGTATGGTTTTCTTGAAAGCAGGGAGAAGGTCTTGCAAAGCTCTTGCATCACTAGTTAATTGATTAAGTGCACCCGTGAAATATGTGTAAACCATATCTTCTCGAAACTCTACCTTTCGGGCTTTTAGAACTACCTCACAAATAAAAACCTGATCTTCTGCCATCCTAAATGGCCAGAAAGTAACTCCATCCAATAATTCTCTTGCAAAAATAATTCTCCAGATACCTGGGTTTAGCGCAACAATTTTAAGATTAATCTTCATATTGTCACTCCATGTAGGTGAATCAGTTTTGGATCCGGAATTCTTATTTATTACCTTATATCTCCCAAAGCATATGTCAGGGTTTGTTTTTTTGTTGAATTCTATTAAATCTTTAAAATTCGCAATACTTGGTTCGTCATCGCAATCCCAAAAGGTAATCCATGTTCCTGTAGCAATTGCTAAGCCTGCATTTCGTGCACTCCCAGGATTTCCAAAATGCCCATCAATAAATCGTACATTGTCATATTGCTGGCAAATTGATTGAAGTTCAATTCCACTTGTCCCATCAGAATAATCATGAACAATTATGGTCTCGAATTGCGGGTATGAAGAAATCTCGCTTAACCACTCCACTAGCTGCGCAGGTATTCCTGCAATCTTAAAAACAGGACAAATTATGGAAACTGTTTTAATCACTTCTCCTGTAACCACCTAATAATCTTAACGCTTAGGCATACTTATAGCGTGTGTTCATTCCAACTATCTGATTAGTACAGTTGAATTCATGACAGAATAGAGCCATGGTAGGTACAAGTAGAAAGCCAAAATCCGCTGTCGCACTGCTCGTAATCAACCAAATTCCGGACCTGCCAGCGTTAGCAGTAAATTCAATTCTCCAAAACTCAGCCTTGCCAATCTATATAGGCACAGTGCGTGATCAAGATCGAATAGGTATTCCTAAGAATGATCGAATTCACTACGTTGATTTAAGTTTGGAAGCTTCAAAATTATCTATTGCATTTAAAGGAGCGGCTTACGAGAGTTTTGAAGAGGATGCTTTTTTCTCTATTGTGCAATTAAAGTGGGTTTTGTTCAGAAAAGTTTCTGAGATTAACGAGTTTGACTTTTTAATTTATAATGACATCGATGTATTTTGGCTTCGGCCAGTACTACCTGACTTACTTGCTGCGTTTGATAAATCACCCTCTACCCAAGTTATGATCCAGCATTTCAGCTGGATACCTGGCCAACCTCAACTATGTATGGGCTTTGTTGCCTTTAGATCAGGTAAGTACGTTAATTCTCTGATTAAGAAAGCGTCGGTTTTGCACGCCCAGATGCTTGAAAAAAATCCCCGAAGTGGTGATGACGATGTTATAACCGAGATTTATCGAATGGAACACTTCCCGTTAGAGATTCAACTACTTCCACAAACTACGTTTCCTGTTGGTAATTTACTCAATCTATTTGCAAAGCGCGCTCAGTTCCCAGGCTTGCATCCGTTCACCCCTTACATATTTCATGCAAATTTTGTTGTAGGACTGGCGAAGAAGTTGATGATTACAAGAATTGCTTATAGGCAACATGACTTAAGCTTTAGTTCAGTGCAGCTTAGAAAGCGACTGCTACTGAGATTGAAAATGTTCATTTACCGCGCTTATTCAGAATTTCGAAGAATCGTAAAACCTCAATAAAGAATGGTTGGACAATTGTCATGTCAGATGTCTGGAAAGAGCTTAGACCTAACCGTGTAAGAGTGTTACATACCTATGCTAAGCGAGGTATGCGATGGAGACGAAATAGTTCTCCCTACTTATCTGGCGATCTTTTTTCTGATGAGTCCGACGTATCCCTGTATCCGCCCAGATTTAGGGGGAAACAAACAAAGCTTAAAGACATTCGTGAGGCAAGAGTTTTATTTTGCCCAAGTGATAAACTGCAAGAATTTTTTGATGAATTTCATAAATATATTGCTGCTCGGGTCATAATCTGCGGAAATAGTGATTATGAATTTAGGGCATTGCCATCTAATGTTCCGAAAAGTGTTAGGCAGATGTTTTTGCAGAATTCGTTCATTTCGCAACATCAATTAGTTAGCTCATTGCCCATCGGGGTTGAAAATTTGCGGTGGGGAGTAAATGGCAACCCGAAGCATTTAAAGCCTGGGAAAAATTGGCTACAAAGGCAGAATGAAATTCTCATAGGGCCGTTTGGATTAACCCACCCAACTAGAATTGAAATTAAGAATACTTTCCTAAATCATGTTGAAGGCATAAGGCTCATGCAAGATCGATTGAAGCCTGCTGATTACGCAAATATTTCAAACAAAATCCGTTATGTAGCTGCTGTACGCGGCAACGGCGTGGATACTCATCGACTTTGGGAAACGTTATACCGGGGAGGCGTGCCTCTAATTATGCGGGATGATTGGAGCGCTGGAATGAAAAGATTTGGCTTCCCGTTTTTGGAAGTCACAAATTGGTCAGCTCAAAACTTGACATCTATACTTCAAATTAATGAAGACTTAAGTTTTGCTCCAAATCAAATCCCTGCATTATGGTGGCCTTATTGGAAAAAACTTATTTCTTCTTACCTATAATTACATCATGTATACAATTAGGGCTCTACGGAAGTTTTTGATTAATCGGCTGGAACTATATGGGATAAACCTCTATCAAAACACAGTAACACTTGAATTGACTCCAAAAAGTGAGGTTAAATCCTTACTTGCGCGCCTCCGCCCTCAAGATAATGGGCATGCGCTAATTCGCATAGGCGGTGCCGGTGATGGCGGTTATCTAATTCCGGATGATGTAACAGGAATATCTGAATGCTTTTCACCAGGAAGTAACAAAATAGACAAATTTGAAAGTGAAATAGCAACCCGTTGGGGGATAAAGTCATACATCTGTGACTCTCGAGATGAAAAACCTTTGAAATTGACATCTCTCCAAGACTTCACTGAAGCTTGGGTTGGACCGGCCTCAGATGGCGAGAAATACCTATCCCTAGCAGAATGGGTTGAATCAAAGAGCGAGTCATCGGAAGATTTGATGCTTCAAATGGACATCGAGGGAGCGGAGTTTCTAACTTTGATCGCAGTCCCTCGGCAAATACTGAACCGTTTTCGAATTGTCATAATTGAATTACACTTTTTGGAAGCTTTTAAGAATAGATGGGCGTTCAGTCAAATGTATCTTCCCTTTTTTGATAAAGTCCTTAAAGATTTTGATGTAGTACATCTGCACCCGAACAACTGCTGTGGTACTTGGACATACGGTGGTATAGAATTTCCAAGAATAATTGAACTTACTCTGCACCGTAAAGACCGAAAAATCCATCTGCACCCGAAAACTACTTCTAGAAATGAATTGGACAACCCGTGTGTAGAATCAAGTCCCGATCTGGCCTTAGTTTACTCTGAATCAGGTGGTCACATAAGTGTCGTTTGGGACTAAAGCAGGTATGACAGATCCCAAATTATTGATCTCTGTTCAACATTGCCTCAAAGAGCCATGGTTAAGTATTTTTCAAGATGGCTCTCAAGTTACCTGGAACTCTATGAAGTTGCCACCTGGTATGGACATAGTTCATTTTCATGGTCAGCAACTTTCTAAGTTCTGGGACATATGGGATTCAGTTCATGAAAAAATTAGGTGGAGTAACCGCTGGCTTGCTGCGCCTTTACGATGGTTCGACATGCTTATAGGTTTCATATTTTTAGATAAAATTCCCTCGGTTCATGTGTCAAATCAATTAAAAATTAATCAAACGGTAATGGAAGTACATTGCAAAGACACCTATCAGTTTCTGCGCTGGAAAGATTTGGCAATTTTAAAGCACTTTGTCGAAGAGACCGTGGCAGACTATCTGTTTATGACAACTAATAATTCATACATAGATTTTGATGCACTTGGATCTCTCATTAAAACGCTACCTAAGTCTTCTCTATATGCCGGTGTTAAAGCATATGACGGAGCAACTTTTGCGGCAGGAAATAACCGAATTCTTTCGAGAGATGTTGCCGTGGCAATGTTGAAAAATCGGCGTAGCTTTTCTGCTGGTTATATAGAGGATGTTGCAATGGGAAGGCTTGCTACAAAATTGGGAGTAAATTTCCAGGAGTTAGGTAGTTTGGTTCTAGGGACACTTGAAGAGTTACAAGCCACTAATGATGCTACATTGATGGCAAATTATCATTTCAGAGTAAAGTCTGGATCGTTAAATTCAAGAAATGATGTAGAAATTATGTTGGCTCTTCATAATAGAATTCGCGCCGTAAAATTACGATGAAAAACGAACTTACACTCCGGTTTAGACACTGGCCTAATGAAGTTTCTGTAGGAGAAGAGATTTTTGCTGATTTAATATCCATGGCAACCAAACGGGTAGTAAGAATCGTAAAAGATCAAAATATGACAGTTGATATCCAAATTGAATCAGTTTATGGAAGAGATACCTTGCCTAGCCTTAGAACTCGAACATACAGGTTTCTCGCTTCTCATACTAAATCTGGAATTGATTTCTCAAAACGTAAATACTCTCCAAATCAGCAACCCTCAAAAGGAGCCAGGTACTCTATTTTCTTTACAGGTGAAAACGAAAGACCTCCGTACGGTGATTGGGATTGTTACTTATCATTCGATTTAAATAGTTATGGTGGCAAGAACGCTTATCTCCCACTTTGGTGGATTACCAGTTCGGACTTGATTAAACCTACCGTGTCGCCCTATCTAGGGCGAGCCATAACTATTGAAGAGATGTTAAAAACTCGTGATGTAAATTTCAAAATTCGAAATAAGTTTTGTGTAGCGTTTATAGGAAAAGCTTATCCTTTTCGCATGCAAGCGATTGCCGCACTTTCTGCCATAGGAAAAGTAGATGTTTTTGGGGATATTGCAAGGAACTCTGGAAAAAAAGCAGCCTTATCTAAGTTTGAAATCGCACAGAAGTATAAGTTTGTTTTTGCCTTCGAAAATGATCTATTTCCAGGTTACGTTACTGAGAAGGCCCCTGAAGCCTGGGCCACAGGTGCTGTTCCTTTATATTGGGGCTCTGATCCGTTGGGTTATTTGAATCAGAAATCTCTCATAAATCTTGCAAACTTCAAAAACCTAGAAGATTTTACTTCTGCAGTTTCGCGAGTATCTAAAAGTTCAGCATTATGGAGTTCAATCGCAGCGCAGCCATTATTGTCTAAGTCCCCAAACCTCAATACGGTTCTAACCGTTCTGCGCAAGGCCCTAGCACCATTAGTACACCGCTAGACTAAACAAGTGGATACACCGATACCACTTTATGTGATAAATCTTGCGACAGACATAGAGCGCTGGGATTCTGTATTGGACGAGTCGAAAACGCTCGGATTCACAACACGCCGTGTAGATGCTGTCAACTACCATGATTTAACTCTTCCAGCTTATGTTTCACCTGGAGTCCATGCAGTCTGGCTTTCTCACCTAAAGGCTATGCAAATATTCTTGAATTCAGATGCAGAATTTGCAATTATTGCCGAAGATGATTTTCATGTAGTTGATAAGAAAAAAATAACAAGCAAGATTCTTGAGTTAAATGCATTTAGTTGGGACTTGGTTCAGCTTGGATTTCTTAAACCTGGAATTGATACTAAAATTAAAGTCTTAATAGCAAACCTAGATGGCGTTGTTTTTAGGGTATTTGGTTTGTTGAGTAAGAATTTTCTATTTTCAAAATTAGGTTTTGCCTCTAGGATGAGAGTAAAACAATCACTTCATACTCCTGCAGGATTCGTAATTGATGACTGCCAACCAGGAGCACATTTTTATATGGTAAAAAGAGATTTTTGTAAGGTGGTTCTAGCTTTGAATTCACCTCAATTCTTAAGTATTGATGATTTCTATACTGCGCTATCGAAAATGCGCACATTTAAAATGTTAAGAGCTAAGAGGAGTCTTGTAATCCAGAAGCCATTTACAGCATGGTCGGGCTCCAGATTTAAACGAGTGTTATAGAAATTTAGAATCTACTTTCACAAATTTTTTGTATTGAAGTACTTCATTATTCTGTAAATCATTCTTATAAAAAGGGTTTGGTGAGAGAACAGCGTTTCCTTTATTCGAAGCCAAGAAACCACCCCACCAACTTAAAGTTGAGTTTGCAAGAACTAAGGATTCAGCCATTGACATCATTCTTAGTGTTTGCCAGGCGGAAGAGTTGCTCGGCGAGAAGACAAAGTCAGCCATAAGGTCCTTTATAACATGTAAAGAGCTATCTACGTCATCCGTTCCAATTACCAATGGAAGATTGAAGTCTCTGTATTTCTTATAATGCTCTTCTCCGAGGAGTCCGTATGTTGAAGCGCTGGTTACGTAGTCGCCACGTCTAATGTGCATAAATTGATATCTTTCTGGGAGCCCTTGCGGAATATCTACCTGTTCTATTCGTTTTTCTAATTCAAGGAACAGCACTTCTTCCACAGTCTCTACACTTTTTGAATTTATGAAAAATCCAGTAATCAATCTTGGTGGCTTGATCGGAAGCTCAGGAATAATGTAACTATTTCTTGTTCTGAAAATTTCAAGTTTTTCTTCAATCGTGAGCGTCAGAGACTTACTTACGATAAATGTTCTATCCAAATTCTTAATCAGAAGTCCAGTTAAGTCTCTTTGGCCAATAATTTCGGTGTGGTTACAATTCTTTATATAGGAATAAACATCATCGCCTCTAAATGCATTTCCATGAGATGAATCAGTGAATAATTTAACTCTTAATCCATAATGCATGGCCAATCTATGAGCAAATGCCCACTGAAAAAGTTGGTTCCCCAGCCGGCCAGATAATTGCTGAATCAATTTTTAGGACTTCTCCGATAATTTAGTTCTGAAATATTCAAGTGACGCTTGAATGCCTGCTTTCAAATTTACTTCAGGATTCCATCCCAATAGATTTTGGGCAGATGAAATGTCTGGCTTTCTTTGTTTAGGATCATCTGCAGGAAGCGACTTAAATTCGATCTGAGATTTTGATTCTGTTAGTTCAACAATCAACTCAGCTAATTTTAACATTGTAAATTCCTCTGGGTTCCCAAGATTAATTGGTCCCTGTATTTCAGAATTTGATAATGCTAGTTTCATTAGACCATCAACCAAATCGCTTACAAAACAAAATGATCTTGTTTGTTTTCCATCTCCATATATGGTTATTGGCTGGTTACGGAGTGCTTGTACAAGAAAGTTACTAACAACACGGCCATCATTAAGAGCCATATTGGGCCCATAAGTATTGAAAATACGCGCTACTTTTATTTCAACATTGAATTGTCTACTGTAGTCAAAGAATAGTGCTTCTGATGCACGTTTGCCCTCATCATAGCAAGCTCGAATTCCGATTGGATTAACATTTCCCCAATAACTTTCTACCTGTGGTGAAATTTTAGGATCTCCATAAACTTCACTTGTCGATGCTTGAATAATGCGAGCATTTTTGTCACAAGCAAGCTCCAGCATATTAATTGATCCAAGTAAACTAGTTTTTAAAGTCTCTACAGGAAAACGTTGATAGTGAACTGGAGAAGCCGGACATGCTAAATTAAAAATTAAATCTACCTCTGCAGCAAAAGGAAGGGTGACGTCTTGACGAATAATTTCATAATTCTTATTTCCTAAAAATTGTTTTACATTATCCCTGGATCCAGTAAAAAAATTGTCAATAGCAACTACCTCATGGCCGTCTTGAAGTAGCCTCTTGGTTAGGTGAGATCCTATAAATCCAGCTCCACCAGTAATCAGTACTCGCAATTCATACTCCTAAATTTTGAGACTAGACCATTCATAACTTATTTACCCATTTCTTTCTGATTGGCTGCTCAAAGAAAACCAAAGAAATCTTAGTCGTAATGATACTCAGTATTGAACCAAGTACAATTAATAATAGGGTACCGAAGAAAGTGGCTACATTTAAACCCATAGCCTTGATTAAAATACCGGCCAAAGACAGCATAGGAAAGTGCCACATATAAAAACCATACGAATACTTTCCAACTTTAGAATAAATTCTCGATGCACTAGAGGTTGTATTGACCTGCGACAAGAATATGATGCCTGCGGCAAATGACCACACAGTTACGAGCGAAGAGAGTTCTCCTAAATCTTGAATAAAAAAATAAACTGGTACTAGTGATAAAAAGATTGTCACAGTAATTTTTTGGTGTTTTAGGAACAGCGCTCTAAATTCGAAAGCAATTAAACCTGCCGAAAATCCCAACAAAGCTCGACCAATTTGGTTTACTGCCTCAGATTCGATTGCTGGTGATGCACAAACAAAGCAAACTCCAATTAGAATTGAAATATATTTACCCTTTGCAGTAAAAACGCGTATCACTGCCACAAAAATATTTGTCAACCACTCGGCTGAAAGACTCCAAATTGGATAATTAACCCATTGCGCTGGCTCATAAAATACTTGTATCATCAAAAATGAAACAATCAATGTTGGTATGTTTAGAATAATAACGGGTGTTTGAGGTTCATCAAGAATCCAGTGTTTTAATATTATTAAGAGGTCATAACATGCGGTGTAGACATACACAGCAAGGGCCATGGGAAAAATTCTTAAGAATCTTGCTGAAATAAATTTTCTTGCACTCAATAAACTATTTATCCGAGATACTGAAGTTGCTAACACAAATCCACTTAAAACAAAAAAGAAGTCAACCGCAATGTACAAGTTTGAGAATGGTGATCCTGGAACAACATGAAATAGTAGAATACAAAATGCGGCAATGCCTCGAGCACCATCTAACGCATATAGTCTAGAAAATTGCATACGAGCTCCTAAAGCAAATGTTAAAAGCAGTTACGATACTATAGAGTCTATATATGAGCTTATTAATCCAGCGATGGGCGAAGTCTCCAAGTTTTTTTCTGAATCCACTTTTAGTGCTTGTTCTTTTCAAAAATTTGTTTGCAGCAACTTGGAACGTTGACCCCTATCACGAAGGTGCTCTCTTTCCAACTGCTGTGGGTTTAGCAGAAGGCCGATCTCCATTCAGGGAAATAAGTCAACAGTACGGCTTTCTTGGACCATTATTGGTGTCTTTGCCGCTGAGAATATTTGGAAACTATTTACTTGTAGAAAGACTCTTCGGATTTGTATTAATTATCTCAATTAGTTTTCTTTTTTATTTAAACTTAAAAACCTTGACAACCCCTTTGATTTCAAAATATTTACCGCTGTTTTGGTTGTCTATCAGTCCCATATGGAGTTGGCCTATACAAAATCCTGCGCTGAGTGGAGGTTATTGGCCTAATCACTTAGGTGTAGCGCTGCTTCTTTTCGGGTTAGTTCTCATTTCAAAAACAGGTTTCTCAGTATTTTTCGCAGGCTTCATAATTTTTTTGTCATCCCAAGCAAGAATGGAATTCTATTTTGTTTGGATGTTTATAACGATTGCAGTCTTTATAAAAGAAAGAGGAAAACGGCTTTATTGGATTTATGGTAGTTTGTGTTCAGCTTTGTTAGTCTTTGTATATCTCGCAGTTAATAACTCCCAATATGATTGGCTACAGCAAACGCTTCTTGTCTGGACAATGGATGCCCCTGATCTGCCAGTGATAGGACTAAGTTTTTTTGTCTATAATTTTATTAATTTTTTAGGAGTCGCTTTTATTGGTTGTGTACTAGTTCTCAGTTCTTATTTGTTTGCAACAAGAATTTCAAAACAATGGTTAGCCGTTGCCGCACAATCACTTGTTATAATTCTTTTCTTGACAATTTCGACAAAGATTTCACTCCGCTTAATGATAGGAAATTATGATGTTATTTCCTCAATTAGATACTCTCTAACAAATGCTTTGTTTTCTTACATAAATTTATCGATTATTGGTGGAATTGTAATTGTTACTCTGGCACTAGCTAAGAATTCAAAAAACCTAGTTACTAAATTCAAGTTGGCAGATTCGCGCCGATTTATTTTGTTATCTGCATCCATAGGTTTACTAAGCCTATTCCATAATTTTAACCCTGACTACACGCAGATGATCTGGCCAGTATTTGCGCTATTGATAATGGATCTTCAGAAAAGTGTTTTGTTACCTATGAGAAAGTACATTAGCAATAAATTGATTAAGGTGTTCAGTGCTGGAATGATTCTTGCGTCGAGTTTTTTGTTTTTCTCACATGCTAATGACCAGATTCATAGATATGAGTCACCTTTTTTGAAAGGAATTTACGGTGATTCGTTAGTAAATGTCCAAACGCTAGATCAATCCTTGTTTTCCATTTCAGACAGCGTGCAGAAAAATCGTATGTTAATGGTCTGTAGAACCGGATTATTTACTGTGAATCTTCAAGGGTATCTCGGATCTGATAAATGGACTTGGAATCAACAACCCGCAGATATGATTAGTAATAGAATCCAATTTCTCGAACCTGGCCACACAATTCTGGCTTGTAACTTGAATGAGAAGGACTCTACAAGAATACAATCTCTTTTAACCAACAATTATCTCGAAATTATATACAAGAATCCCAGTTTTACTTTATATAAAGTTGTTAAATCACTTTAGTAACGATAACAGGATCTTCTTCACTTAACAATTCATAGATTTTCTTAATATATGAACCTACTACTCCCAAAAGAATGCAGTTGACTCCAATTCCAAACAGAATCATTACGTATAGGCTCGCAAAACCACGTGGTAAATCCGGTTGGTAAAATTTTAAAGTAGTGAAATAAATTAGCCCGAAAAAGCTTAAAGCGAGGGAGGTGATTCCAACGTAATTTGCACTACGCAAGGGCAGATTTGAGTGATTGGAAAAACCGGTAATTCCAAGCTTTATTAATTCTAAAACACCAAATTTGCTCTGACCGTATAATCGCGCTTCCCTCGCGTAGTAAACATCTTTCTCCAAGAGTCCCATTTTAGAAATTATTCCTCGTATATAGGGTTTAGGCGTTTTCAGATTTGATAGCGCATCTACAATTGATCTATCTATTAGCCTAAAATCACCCGTATTACGCTTTATTGGATATTCACTTGTGACGTCAATAAACCAGTATCCAAAGTTTCTAAATAACTTCATTATAGTTGATTCTTTTCGATCAACTCTTACACCAGATACAACTTTATATCCTTCACTCCAGTACTTTAAGAATTCTTCTATTAGTTCTGGAGGATCTTGTAAATCTGCATCAATCTGAACAACGGCATTACCTCTAGCCTGTCTATAGTTGAAGAGTATGGATTTCTGAAAACCTACATTCTTTCCAAATTGAAAAGCACGAATTTCACTTAACTTTCTGCTGAAATTTTCAATTGTTTCCCAGGTACCATCTGACGAATTATTGTCTGTAAAAATAAACTCAAAATCAAATCTGTTAGCAAGTTTCAGTTTCAAAGCCTCAAGTCGATCAATTAAATTTGGAATGGAATCCTGCTCATTCAACACGGGTATACAAATTGATACTAAGGGTTTTGTGGATCCCTTTGGGTAATCATGCATGAACACACCCCAATTCATCTAGCCAAGACGTTATGCCGCTAATTGTAGGGCGGAATTCAACTGAGAAAAGCTCGGCAGAGCGTTCAAAAACGACGTCTAAATTGTCATTTTCATTTGTTTTGTGTGCTGAAATATTTAAAAGGTGTCTACACCCATAATACTCGAAAACATCAGTTGCAATATCCTTCAACTTTTTGGGATCCCCGTGGCTAACTGACTTAACTCCGCCTTTAAACTCAGTAGTTAAGATTTTTATCGCAGCGGCATCATCATTGATGTGGTGGTATTCTCGAATTTGTTCTCCGCTGCTCATCTCAAACTTTGTACGATTCATAACAGCATCGTAAATTTGTCCCAAGAACATATGAGAATTTGAGTTAGGACCTCCATATAAAGTATGCATTTGAATATGCAAATTGAATCTGGGCCATTCTTTATTAGAGGTATATGCTTCAAAAAAACGAAATTTAGAATCAAGATATGGATTACTCTTAGCGTAGTTTGGTAGTTGCTCCATTACAGTTCCAAAAGTTATCAATCGAAAATTCATCTTGCTACTAATTTCACTTAAGAACAACGGCAAATTATAGTTCACTAAGTGAATTTCATCTGATGGCCGAAGAGAATTAGTAACTCCTGCACAATTAAAAACGTCAATTTCACTTTGTTTACTTCTGCTACCTAAAAAAAATTCATATGCATATGTAGGATTTTTTAGCCAGGCCATATATTGGTTTTTTGGAATAATTAATGCGTGTGGAAACTGTTTTGCTAGAACTCTAGATAGATTTCCAGTAAGTCCAAGAATTATAGTTTTTCTCATTTTTCTTTTGTTGCCGTTATCAAAAGTAAATCATATGGAATTCTGAAACTATTTCGAGTGATTTCAAATGCAACAGAAAACCCATTCTTGTTAAATATTTCTTCATACACTATCGGTTCTCGGATGTAAGGGCCCCTATCGTTTTTTGCAAACCATTTAGCAAGGTTTGTAGACTTTATATCAATTACAGGGTCAAGTGAAACAATCTTGCTTCCAGCCTCAAGTACGGAGGACAGATGATCTATTGTGTCTAGTAACTTTTGATCATTCAAATGATGATATATCCCAAGGGCTAAGCCTAAAGTTTCATTTAATTTTCCTGCAGAACTTGTCCAACCATATTCAGCTATGTCTGCCAAAATTAGTTTGGACTTGCGATCAGCAACTCTAGAGCTGGCCTTTTCTAGGTACTTTGAAGAGGTATCAACTCCGATGTAATTGACGTGTTTTGGAAAGAGTTTTGCTGTTGATGCTGTTCCGCAACCTAGATCCAAGACATTTTTCATCTTAAACTTAGACACATTGTCGGATACGAAACTAGAGCGAAACTTTACACTTCCAACTGCTGTTTGAAAAAGGTCATAACAAATGGGCAGAGCCAAAATTTTATGGCCAACTCTCACAATTCTATTTGGCATTTTAGCGATTTTTTGTAGTTTCATTTGCTTGATTTAGTACTTTAGCAATATCAATTAGACAGGCATCCATCGGACTAACACCTTTTCTCAAGACATTTACCCACCATTTTATTGACGACGTTACTGCTTCTTCTTGACTCCATACAGGACTCCAGTTAAGTGCATTAATTGCCAAAGTAGGATCTAAACCTAAAGTTATCGCCTCCGAGTTGCCAACTTCCTCAGCATATTTCAATTCAATTTTTTCTGGCCAATTCTTTCTCGCAATTTCCGACACAACTTTAACGGGCAAGCTTGGAGAAGTAGGGCCAAAATTAAAACTTCCAATTGGCAGCCCCTGTAAAGCTGCTTCAAGAGCTAGCAAATAGCCGACTAGAGGATCTAGAACATGCTGCCAAGGCCTGGTGCTATTTGGTGAACGAATCTCAACAATTTTTCCACTTGAAAAACCTCGCACTAAGTCAGGGATTAATCTATTTTCTGCCCAATCACCTCCACCAATTACATTTCCCGCTCTGACTGAAAATATTTGTGGCCCTCCTGTTTGTTCAGAAACTTTTCGCCATACATCCACAGCTGATTCTGCTGCCACTTTACTAGCACTATACGGGTCATGACCTTGGAGTGGATCAGTTTCAATAAAATCTCGGCGGTTATTTAAATTTCTGTAAACCTTATCGGTCGTTACGGCCACAACCGCTCTTACATTTTTACTCTCTGTAGATGCCGATAACACATTTGCAGTCCCAAGCGCGTTTACTGCATAAGTTTCAAGCGGAATCTGATATGAACGTAGGACTAGAGACTGAGCCGCCATATGTATTACTGCTTGGACATTATGCTGATTCAGAAATTTCTTAAAGGCTTCAAGATCTAGTACATCTGCAAATACCTCATTTGCTTTATTTGTCCGGTTTAAACGATTAAAGAGTGATATCTGCTCCGGTGCCAGTGAATAACCAACATATGGGATTCTTAAGGCTTCTAAAAGAAGACTGAGCCAAACACCTTTGAACCCTGTATGCCCGGTGATCAAAATGGGTCCGTTTAACGATCTAATATGCTTAAGGGTAGATAGGTTCAGCTCCATGTAATAATCTTACGCACAGGCAAGGGTGTGTTGAACCACAAAGACTAAAAATGGGGGCTCGTGTATAGAGTTTTAGGCACACGCACTGCGCTAATTCCCTTGGCTTTATTCGCTTTGGAATTCTTGTACTTTGCTTATATTCATTCCTGGGAAGTTGACCCACACCATGATGGAATTATGTACACCGCTGCAGTGGGTGTTTATGAAGGGAAAATTCCAAATAGGGATTTCTTTGCGCAGTATGGCCCAGTAACTCCAATGATTCAGGGGATTTGGTTTCGAATCACCGAACCCACGTTATTTAGCCTAAAGCTGCTAGCAAGTTTTGCTCTTGCATTAATTGGAACTCTCTTATACATCGCAATAAAAAGTAGACTTTCACTTTTGTCCGCTGTGTTACTTTCAATTTGTTGGGCACTTACTGGGCCTTTTGGGTTGCCATGGAGTTCCACTTTCTCAACATTATGCATTCTAGTTTCACTTGTTTTTCTAAACAAAACACTTGATGCAGAGACTCAGCGTAGTCAAGTTCTAGCTCAATCGTTTTTAATTGGATCCATTCTGGCGATAGGCTCATTTATAAGAATTCACACAGTACTAGTCTATTTTGCAATATTTTTGGGACTCTTATTGGTGCGACAGGAATTAAAATATCGTCGTATGTTAATTTTTTTAAATTTTGGATTTCTTCTTACCCTAGGAATAATACTATTTTCACTTGCAGTGCATGACGCACTAATTCCCTTTCTGGATCAAAGTATTCTCTGGGCATTTAAGAATTATGCAGGAGGTCCCAACATAAAATTGAGCTTCTTTACAAATTTAGCGTGGATACCGCTATTTGCTATGTTAAATTTAATTCTTATCAGGCTTATCATTGGATCGAAAAATTCGAAGAATCTTCGATTACAGTTGGTACTTTCAACATCTCTATTAATCTACTCAATTCTCCTTATCTTTTCTCAAATGTCGCGAAGTGGGCCTGAAACTCTACGTAATCCACGGCTTTTAGCGATCGTAGCAGGAGAGAAAGCTCAATTTGCATTTAATTTTACGATATTAACTCTTTTTATGGTTTTAGTTTTGCAAGCTTTCTACAATTATGGAAAAAACAAGTATGTCCAAAGAGATACCACCGAAAAATTAAAAATTATGTATCTAATGATTGGTGTAGCAACTGCCACACAACTTTATCCATATACAGATGAATATCACATTGCATTCATAGTGCCGATACTGATTGTATTACTCGTGTTTCTCATTACAGAAAAATCCATCACATTTCCTCAGGCCAAATCAATTAACTGGTTATTGCTAACCCTAATTCCCATGCTCGTAGTCAATTTCTATTTGACAGCAAAAATTGAAAGAAAAGAATTTAATTCGAAAACACTTGCAGGTATGTACGGTAGCTGGGCCAGCGCCAATTCAATTGATCAAACCTTGATGATGCTAGAAGAGGAAGCGCCGGGGATTGAATTCAAGTGTGCTGATGGAATTTACGCGGGTGCCGGCGGTCGATATCTTTCGGTTGATGAAAAATTTGTTTATTGGGGTCCTGAAAGAAAACAACTGCAAATCATTGAAAGAGTATTCTTATGTTATGTGGATCAAAACACGGTGAATTCATATATAGAAAGGGGCTGGAAAGTAAAGTTTAAAGTACTCTTCTCATCAAATATCGGCCATACAAACATACCTACCTGGAACGTACTTCTCGAAAGAATTGAATTTAGAATAGATAAGGATGGTCTAACTTAATGGATGAATCATTAGAAGAGATGGTCCAGAATATATCTATTAAAGCCTATAGTGAATTACACTCCGAAAAACTTTTTACTCCTGGCGTAACTGCAGTTCCAGTGACTGGAAAAGTTTTTGGAACTGAAGAGATATCCGCAGCAATTCAAGCTAGTGCTAATTTCTGGCTCACATCGGGACCATATACTGAAAAATTTGAAAGCAGGTTTGCCAAAACTGTTGGGGCCCGGCATGCATTTATGGTCAATTCTGGCTCGTCAGCAAATCTGTTGGCACTCACAGCCCTGACTAGTCCAAGAATCGGTGACCGAGCATTGAAGCCAGGTGATGAGGTAGTAACTGTCGCGGCGGGATTTCCAACTACAGTCACGCCAATCCTTCAAAACAATATGGTTCCGGTGTATGTAGATATTGACCTCGGAACGTATGTGGCCAATGAAGCAGAGCTTGAGGCTGCAATCTCACCAAAAACTCGAGCAATTATGATGGCCCATACTTTAGGAAACCCATTTAACCTAGAACTTGTTCAAAAACTTGCAGAGAAACACAACCTTTGGTTGATTGAGGATAGTTGTGATGGCCTTGGTGGAACATATAAGGGGCAGAATCTTGGCACTTTTGGTGATTTTTCTACCTTTAGTTTTTATCCTGCTCATCACATCACAACAGGTGAAGGCGGTGCAGTTCTCGTAAAGAGGGCAGCGCATAAAACAATCATTGAATCCATACGTGACTGGGGAAGAGATTGCTGGTGCCCACCGGGATGTGACAACACTTGCCTGAAACGATATAAATGGACGCTCGGCGAACTTCCTGAAGGATACGACCACAAGTACACATATTCGCACTTGGGTTACAATCTTAAATCAGGTGACATTCAGGCTGCAATTGGTCTCGCACAGTTAGATAGATTGGACAGCTTTATCGAACTCCGGCGAGGAAACTGGAGGCATTTGAAGGCTGGTTTGAAGGGACTAGAAGAGTTTCTTACCCTTCCCGAAATAGCTGAAAATAGTGACCCTTCATGGTTTGGATTTGCGCTAACTGTAAAAACTGGTGGACCTAAAACTAGAAATCAGATTGTGAAAGAACTTAATGAGGCTAAAATTGCCACGCGACTACTCTTTGGCGGCAACCTTTTACGTCAACCTGCTTTTATAGGCACACCTCGAAGAGTTGTTGGAAACTTAACCAACACAGACATTGTTATGAATGACACTTTCTGGATTGGCGTCTGGCCCGGATTAACGCTGCCGATGTTGGATTATGTGATCGAAACTCTTTATAAAACTTTAGGGATACCTCAATGAAAGTGATTATCTTGGCGGGTGGTCTGGGCACTCGTATTTCTGAGGAAACCACTAACAAACCAAAACCAATGATTTTGCTTGATGATAAACCTGTTTTGTGGCACTTAATGAACATATTTGCCAAGCAGGGTCTAGATGATTTTATTGTTGCTGCAGGATACGCTGGGGAAGTAATTCATCAATGGAATAGAAATTTGCGCTCTTCTTGGAGGATTCAAGTTATTGATACTGGGCTAACCACTCAAACGGGCGGGCGAATTGCACAGTGTATGAAATTAGTGCCTGGTGAAAGAGTAATAGCTACTTACGGTGATGGTTTGGGTAACATAAATATCAAGTCACTACTGGAATTTCATAAAAATCATAACCATTTAGCTACCGTAACGGCAGTGAGACCACCAGCTAGGTTCGGTGTGCTCGAAAGCATTAATGGATTGGTGACGCACTTTGCCGAAAAAAACCAAGTAGATGCAGGATGGATAAATGGAGGGTTTTTTGTTTTGGAACCTGATGTGGCCAATCACATTTATAGCGATCAAGAACCATTTGAGACTGGAGCATTACTTAGATTGGTTGAGAAACAACAATTAATGGCCTTTTACCACCATGATTTTTGGCGACCCATGGATACTTTAAGGGAGAAACAAATTCTGGCTAACTTTTTAAAAAATGGAAATCCACCTTGGCTAGAAAAGTTATTCACTTAAGCCTGAGCTAAGTTTAGGAAGTGCTTTTGCTTCTTGTGATAGTTTTACTTCAAAGAGCACTGGACCACTTTTATTCTTCATGCTTATGAATGATGGATCTTTAAAATGGTTAATTGTAGATATCTCAAAGGAATTATTAACCCCATAAGCTTTAGCAAGTGCGATAAAGTCTGGAACTCGGTATCCACTCCTTGTCCCAGTAAACCTGGAACCTAGGTATTCTTCCTGAAATTGCGCAACCATTCCGTGTTGCAGGTTATTCATAACATAGATTGTGATCGGAAGATTTAAATCTGCAATCGTCTGTAGCTCTGGGGCCGAAAGTTGGGCGCAACCATCTCCAATGATAACTATGGTGCGTTTTTGAGTGACAAGGGAGATCCCTATCGCAGCAGGGAGCGCGAAACCCATGGAACCGAGCCCCCCACTTGTTATGAACCGCTGTCCTTTTTGTAATTTGATTGACTGTGCAGCCCACATCTGGTGCTGTCCTACATCAACTATGTAACCCCAATCTTCTTTGTGGGAGTTTGAAATATATTCAATAATTTCACTCGGGTTCATTGATAATTCGCTTTTTTGCTCAATACTTTGAGGGAAATTTTCTTTATGCCTCAAGATCGAATCGGTGAATTGAGTAGTATCTCTCCTTCTAACCTTAAGGCGGGGGTCTTCTAAGAAATTTGTAATGGTAGATTGAATCTCAATCTCAGATCTAACTCGACCAGCAAGTTCATAGCTATCTATATCCACACGAATAATTTTCTTGCCTGTGTGGAATTCCTCAACACTTACTCCTGTTTGTCTTGGATCAAGTCTACTTCCAAGCACAATTAATGCATCGCATGTTCTAAGCGCCAAATTTGCCCAACTATTACCGTAGCTACCAATGAAACCTAAATTTAAATTTGAATTAAGAATATTTGAATCAAGGCCTAATAAAGTGCTCACCGTTGGAATTTGACTATTCTCTACAAAAGCCTCTACTGATGCGACAGCATTGTCAGTCCTTACACCACCGCCAATCAGTAAAAGCGGACTTTTTGCTTCATTAATGAGCCTATTTACTTTACTGAACAATCTATCTGAGATTTTAAACTGTTTCTCTATAAATTCAAAATTAGGTTCTTGAAATTCAAGTGAAAATTTTTTCTGTTGTAGATCAATTGGAATATCTATGAGAACTGGGCCTTTCCTGCCTGTGTTTGCAGTTTTCCATGCCTCTACTAGATGTTCGTGAACTTCACTAGGTGTCTTTGGTGAGAAAGTTTGCTTTGTAATTCCCTTTACCAACTTAATAATGTCGAGTTCTTGGAATCCATTTTGCCGCTGATTAGGATTTTTTCGAATTTCTTTCGAGTTAACCTGTCCTGTGATGAAAATAGTTGGGACCGAATCAAAATAAGAAGATGCGATTGCCGTAATTAGATTTGTTGCACCTGGACCACTAGTACCCATTGCCACTGCAGATTTACCTGAGATTCTAGTTGCTCCTTCTGCAGCAAATCCACTTGCTTGTTCATGCCGGTTTGTAACCAATAGAGTTTTGCCTTGACTGGAAATTGCATCGGTTAAATAGGCAATCATTCCTCCTGGTACATGAAATACGGCAGGAACCTGGTTTTGTGCAAAGAATTTTGCCACATAGACTGCAACTGTACTTAGTTCTAAATTGTCAGTGATCGTGTTGGAGTTTGCCTTATTGACTTTCAACTTCTCGTCCCCTTTGACTATCTCTAAATAGACCTTCAACTGTCATTCGAATTCCGTCCTCAATTGAAATACTAGGTCTCCATCCTATGTCAAAAAGTTTCTGCGTTTTAGGTATTTTTCCAAGCTTAAAGGTTTTATCATGAGTAGACACTCCCGACCAATGAGGGAATAGACTTAGCAACTCTTTTTCAGTAACGTCTGTAATTTCGCCGATACTAGAAACTTTCGGATTGCCGATGTTAACTACACCATTAAGATTACTTGAACTAACTATTGCACTTACAGCTGTGACAAAGTCGTTTATGTGCAAGTAAGACCATTGGAGTCCGGCGTTATGCACTTTAAAAATTAAGTCATTAGTAGCGCATTTATAAATTTTAGGTATCAATCTGTTTTTTGAGTCTCCTTCACCGTAAACTGAAAAAACTCGGATCCAACAGAATCGCGTGTCACACGCCTCAAACATTTCAAACAAATCGATTTGTAAATCACTCTTAGCCTTTGAGTAAGCAGAATCCTTGTTATAAAGTTGTTGTTCGACAATAGGCCAGTCGGACGACTCTGATTCAGCTTGCGAGCCAAAAGCCATGAAAGACTTTACTTTACTTTGTATACTCGCTTTTGCTAGTAGATTAATTTTTTCAACATTTGCCATTTGAATTTCAAGACTGTCACGAAGGTTTGCTTCAACGCCTTCCCAAAAAGCACAGATTACAGCTTCAGGCATTAGGTCGAATACAGTACGATTCCAGAATTCTGGAGGAATAAGTAAGATCTTTTCAATAGGGATTCCCTGAAGCTTCAGTAAATTAGATTGAGGTCTAACTACTACTCGAAAATCGAGTTTTAATTCTTGCAAGTGTCGTGAGATTGCCGAACCCAGGAAGCCACTACCACCAAAAATTATAATCATTAAAGCCTTCCGCCTGATATGACTCTATAGAATTCAAATACTAAAGCACCTTATGCGTTAAGGTTCAACTTACTTTTCTTCCATAGGCATCGATAGTTCTAGTAATGGCACTTTGCAATCTTACTTGCTCTCTCACACCTAAAGAATTTCTGATTTTTGAAGTATTCGGCACGTAAAAATCAACTAATGGAGTATTAAATGTACCATTGTTGGTGGTTATGTTAAAAGTTAACTCGGATCCAGTAAAAGATGAAAAAATACCTGCAAGATTTTTTATTGTAATGGCCTCTTCTGAGCCTACATTGAAAACTTCTCCTTGATTTTCTGAAAGCAATAATTGCATCAGCCAACTTATTGCATCGCTAACATATAGATAAGACCGTACCGAATACCCTGGACTTTCTAAGGAAATAGGTTCTCCAAGTAAAGCATTTTTGATGAAATTCCCAATAGCGTAATGTAAATCTAGTGGCAAGTATGGGCCTACAAATGAAAAACAACGCGCGATGTTTATATTAATTTTTGGATTAGACTCCATAGTTGCGAAACATAAAAATTCAGCGGAGCGCTTTCCGTGACCAATCGAAGCATCCAATTTATTTGTTAACGGCGCAGTTGGGTCATTCTCTGAAATTAAGCCAGTTGAAGTATGGCCATATACCGAACCAGATGACATAAACAAGAAATTTTCAATGGTATAGTTTTTCAGTTGCTCAAGTAGCCTTTTAGTGCCATCGTAAGTTACAGAAAATTTCTCTATCGGTTCAGTTCCATAAAATGTCTCACTTGCACTAGTTGTTGCGCCATGGATTACAAAATCAAAGTTTGCTCTATTCGGCACAAAGTTCCTAATGTCGGATTTGTTCCAAAGTATCCAAGATTTACTCAAAAACTGAGGAAAGGTTGATAAGAACTTATCTGGGTTCCTACTATTAACCTCAACTGAAATTTTGAGGTTAAGTTCAGTATTAGCAAAATCTAAAAACAAAAGTAGCCAGATTCCAAAAAAGCCTGTTCCTCCAGTAATTAGGATTGACTTGCCTCGCAATAAATCAATTTTTTTAGTTAATGAACCATATATTTCGCTAAGGTCAGAATTAATGATTTCTTTTTTCATAACTAGACTGAAACTTCTTCTATAGTATCGTAATGTACAAAAAAAATTCTCTTACCCGCCTCGATCCAGTCTTTCTTGAGAATTTTTACCACCTCGCTATTGTAGCCCGCTGTGATAACCAAAACGTTTTTTATCCTTGAATCAGCAAACAATTCAGTTGGGCTCTTAATCTTTAGTAGAGTGCCTGGAGCAAACTTATTTTGTTTTGTGGTTGCAGAATCAACAACGTAATTTACGTGCTTAGAAAGTTCGAATTGATTTATAAAAGCAAGAGATTGATGCCCCGCCCCCCAAACCACTGTGGTTCCCTCTTGCAGCTGGCTCATTAAATTTTTAACTTTATCATTCATGCTGCTTTGAAATTTAGTGAATTTACTGAAGTCTGCCCTTAGTTTTTTTCTGACTTGAGCGGAGAGCACGTAGTCTGAGAACTTTAACTCTATGTGTTCAACTTCAAAACCATTTATTTCTAACATCATTTTTAATGTTGATTCTGAAAAATACATAAGATGCTCAGACATAAACTCTGTGGCAAGACCTGCCTCATTTATAATATCGTAATTCGGCACCTCGATAATTCCAGGAGCCCCAGATTTTAGATTCAGGTGAATGTTCTGCAACCATGCACCTGGCTCGGGAACATGCTCCAACACATTAAAGGTGAAGAATGCATCAAATGGCCCACTTAAAAAAGCTCCATTCGCTTTATCTGGAAAACCTTGGTGAACCGGCAAGTCTAATTCCCTACATTTAGCCACATTTTCTAGCGAATATTCAATCCCATAAACTTTTGAGCAATATTGACGAAGTATCACTAAATTCTCACCTGCGCCACATCCTATTTCTATCACTTTACTATTTTGAAGTTTATTACTCTCTATAAATTGACTAAATTGTGCACTTCGAGCATTAAACATTTCACTTGAAACTTTATTTGAGCGAACTACTTCTTTAAAATATGGGACAGGTGCGTTAGCAATTTGAGTTAAACCACAATAGTCACATTGCCAGGCAAATATTGAAAGTAGCATGCTGGAAGAATGGTGCGCTTCAGTGGGATAATACTGAGCAACCGATGGCATATTCCGTAATTCCAAGTAATTTGAGGTAGTTTTTTGGCTCCCGCAAAGTTTGCACTTGACCTCAATTTTAGGTGATTTACTCATTAGCGCTTGGCAAATTCCAATGCTTGTATACACGATTTCCTACCATTTAATCCGACCAGTTCCTTCCCTATAAAAATCAAAACTATCAACCATGGATGTTAGCTAAGACTACACTTCTGATATCCAAATAATTGGTTGAATTCATAAGATTTCTATAACCATTACCGTTACCTATTTACAAAAGCTTAAAGATTTGACTTAAATTGAACTCTCAAGATAGGTGAAGTTTGCATTGAGATTTTGTGAGCATGATTCTAACCATGAAGGTGAATAGCGATTAGTTCCTATAGTTGGGTTACTTTCTTGCGACAATAAAGTATTCGTATGAGTCTGGTGTGTTTGGGTTTAGTGATAAATCGTTGAATACCCAAGCGTTTTCAAATCCTACTTTTGCACAAATATCGATTAGTTCTTTTGGCCTACTCAGGTACAGTCTGGATTCCCATTCGACGCTATTGATGGCTTCGTTTCGAAATACAAGCTCAGTCTTATACTGCAAATTTAGCATGTTAGGACTTAGCATTTGACTTTTTACTAAATTCTTATTCATCTTTAAGTCATTATTAATGTCTATTGAATGCTGTGAGGTTGGAATTGATTCGGTAAACTCATATAGATTTGAATGTGAAAAGATTAGAATACCCTCTGTTCTTAATGATTCAAAAGCCTTTTGGATTACTAAGGCCTTATCCTCAAAAGTTAGAAAAGAAAAATAATTAAATGCACATACAACGTCTATTTCATCTTTGAAATTCGACTGAAGTGCAGAAATCGGTAAAATCACTGATGTTGTGGACTCAAGAAAGTTAGAAGTTGAAGTTAAAATCGAAAACAAAGCCAAATCATCTTCGAGCGCATATACATTATGGCCCTGTTCGCATAATGAGAATGTAGTTTCACCGCAGCCCGCACCATATTCAACTATTGTAAGGTTTGTTTTTCCGCCAAAATGCTCAACTAGTCGCACTCTGGCAGTAATTTCTTCAGGATCATGTGGAAAGAATAAGTTGAAGGCAGATTCTTCAACCACCCTGAAACTAAGTTGCAATGCTGATCCCACCTGAGAAGTATTCAGAAGCAGGACCAATCATTGAACGATAATTGAAATTTAAATTCCAGCCGTAAGCTTCAAAATACCAAAAGAAATTCTCACTTTCGCTGTCCATAGGCTCTACCCCTGAAAGAGATAACCCATTTGGATAGTTATCGCCTTTTTTAATGAGAAGGTCGGGAGTACCAATTAGAGCAGATGCAATCTCCAGTGCTCCACTAAGGTGCATTCTTGGGGGAAGGCTGCTAATTGCGTTTCGCTGTGACTGAATCGCAAAACCTGAAAAAAATGTTGGGAAATAAAGCCCAATTATGTCACCATTTTGGAGTTGATTGTAAAGCGTGTCGAGTCTGGAATCTTGGTTAATTTTAACTTTACCAGACAAGTTGGGTTCAGTGAAATTCTTAAATTCAAAATCAGGGTATGCGGTAGTGAAACTCTGCTCAACAGAGTTTATCAATTTAACGAGTGCCGTCCCTAAATCAAGATTCATGAATGACTTAGGGATTATAAAGGGCACGTGAACACCATTAAGAATTGGCGCTTCTTGAGGGGAATTGGTTAAGGATGCAATTAGTTCCTCAATTCTAGATACAAAATCGTCTTCCGATATCTCAATCCCGCCATTAAAGGACCTCTTGTACCTGCTATAAATCTTAATGAGGTCAAGACTTGGTTGATCTAAAAAAAAATACCTTCTATCTTCTTGGCTATATACAAAATCTGAACCTAATGGAACTAATCTCCCATGGCTGCTAATTGAACGCATTTCTTTCTCCCATAGTCTCATGCAGTGTAGAATTCTGACTTACTATAGAGTATAGTCTTCAACTTAGGCATAATAGATAGGGGTGACCGCAGTGATTGACCCAACTTATAGCGTAATTAAGAGTGACATTTCCAACAACACCCTAAGTGATCTTGAACATTCGAAAAGAAATGGTCTTGCCACACGAAAACCATATATTGCTAAAAAACTTGCGGAAAATAAGGTTAGACAGGATGCTGGTTTTCCCACTCCGGTAATTAGAATCGCAGACAACATGCTTTGTAATTTCCAATGTACACACTGCTGCGCTGAACATTACATGGATAGGCACCTCGTAAAAATTACTGGAATTAAAGAGCAAAGGCGCCAAATTGGTTTGTCAGATCTCCGTGAGTTATCAAGACAAGCTGATGAATTTGGCCTGGCAAGATTCGTAATCACAGGAGGAGAGCCACTGGTGAGACGAAATCCAAGTTTCGATGAAGTGGTTGAAGCGATTGACCCAGAAAAACACTACATAATTACTGACACAAACGGTTGGTTTATGGACGAAAAAAAAGCAAAGCACATTAAGAATATTGGGGTAGAAAAGGTTCAACTCAGTTTGGACAGTTCAGTAGAAGCTGAGCACGATGCTTTTAGAAACAAACCGGGATCATACAAGCGGGTAATGAAAGCTGTAGACGCTTGTCTTGATGCTGAACTAAATCTTATTCTGTCAACATGCCTGGTCCGTGGAAGAGTGAGGAGTGCTGAATTTCTTGAACTTTGCAAGTTCTCACAATCCCGTGGAATCGGCCTATATGTAACTTACGCAAAGCCCGTAGGAAATGCAAAAGACCATTTAGAGTGGGTAATCAAGAAAGATGACGCTGACTACCTACGTGAGCTTGAAAAAGAATTTGATGTGTTTACTCATATGACCCCGTCATATGGAATGCACCAAGGTTGTATCACTGTTAAAGGCATTATCACTGTTACTTCTACGGGGGAAATAGTGCCCTGCCCTTACATGGACATGTCAATTGGAAATTATTTAGATAAGCCACTAAGTGAGATATTAATGAGGGGTATGAAAAACAAATGGCTTGGGCCCCATCGTCCTGATTGTTTAATTGGAGAGGATTTTGAGTTTATTGACTTCCACAACAAAAAAGTTGGAGATCGTAAACTCCTCCCAGTTCCATTCGGCGAAGGATTTAGCGAAGCAGATCTAATGCCAATTCTAGATGTAAATGGTGTTAAGAGTTGATATCTGATTCCCTATTTTAAGTTGACTGAATCACTAACTACGTAGAGTGGACGATTCTTAACCTCGTCATATATTGCAGATATATAAAAAGCCACTAACCCAATTCCACCAAAAACAGATGCGATTAATCCCACTAGCAGTGAGACGATGATTCCGAATCCTGCGAATGGCACTCCCCAGAGTAGCCAAAACAGGATACACGCAATTAAAGAAACCACAGATAATCCTCCCAGAAAAATACCAAGTATTGCTAAGAAAAATAAGGGAGAAGAGCTGTGTGCAAAAATTGAAAGCAATGCCGTCGGTAAATTAGTCTTGAGACCATCAATTGAAAAGTGAGATTCGCCGAACTCTCGGTTAGGCCTGACAAACTCAACTTCTTGTGTTTTAAAACCAACCCAGGAGAATTGACCCCTTAGAAATCTTTTCTGTTCGCGAAGGCTTCTTGCTGCTTCATAACAGGCTTTGCTGGCTAACCTGAAGTCGCTTACGTTTTCCCGAATCAAATCTTTTGAAAGTTTATTTATAATTCTATAAAATAGCTTCACAAAGAGTCTCTGTTGCCATGAGGCACCTTCACGAGAAATTACTTTTCCTACTACTTGGTCATATCCCTGTTCATAGCCATCAATAAATTTTGTAATTAGCTCAGGCGGATCCTGTAAATCCGAGCACATCAGAACAATCGCCTCAGCTTTTGCCAAATCCAATCCACATGTTAAGGCAGAGTCAAGATTAAATTTACGTGAAAATCTATACGCTACTACCCGTAAATCTGAAGCCGCTAATTGTTTTATTACTGGCCAAGTTTGATCTGATGAATTGTTGTCTGCAATCAGTAGTCTCCATTTACAGTTTGGGTATTTTTCCATTACCCGACAAATTCGCTGGTACAGAGGGCCCAAACTTTCTTGTTCATTGTAGGCGGAGGTTACTATGTCAAGAGATCTAAGAGTGCGTGATTGTAATTCACTAAATTTCTCCATCATACCCTTCTGCTAGATTAACTAAATGTGTTATTACTGAAATTTATTTTAAGTTCAGTTTATACTGGTTGTATGAACATAATGTTAGCGGTTTGAATTGCCTAAATCTCAAATATTGGGCTTTGACTTTGATTTAACCCTGGCAGACTCTAGGCGCTCGATTAATGATGCATTAGATTATGCCATTTCTCAAGATATGTTGGCCAGGAAACATAGCCTTGACATTCCACTGGGTACTTTTACACTAGATCAAATCATCAAGCAACTAAATGTTTTAGACCATGAAAAATTTAAATCAAACTTTAAAAATATATACCTTGAACACTCTTATAAAAAAACTTTGGTTTCACCAAATTGCGTTGAAACCTTGACAATACTCTCATCTTTGGGTTGTAAGTTAGTTTTGATCTCTGCAAAATTAGAAATAACGCTTTTGCATTCATTGAATTACTTAGGATTAAATGAATTCTTCTCAAAAGTGGTGTCCGTCTCTCAAAATGGAATAAAGGAACAAGCTTTGATTGATACAAAAGTTGATACGTATATTGGTGATACGCAAAGTGATATTGACAGCGCCAATAAAGCAGGCTGTCAATCAATCTATTATGACTACTACAGCGAAGCAGTGGTAAAGGACTACAGGCATCGGATTTCAAACCTATCTGAAGTGTTACCACTAGTAACTATATGAGTAGGTAAATCATTGCGTCTAAAGTCATTTTTCTCGATTTCTACTTATAGATTCAGGCAGCAATTGAGTTTTTACTAACTTTGTTAATTCTTCCAGACTCAAATTTGGAGACATATCTTCCATTGGATAGGATTGAATCTTACCAGAGTCATCAATAAATGATCTTACTCGATATTTAGTTTCTGAATGTTCAGAAATAATCAACTCTGTTACTGAAGGACCTGGTAAACATAATATCTCTTCTAAAGTTTCTTTAATTTCTTTATTAGAGGTTATTTTAAAATATGGAATTCCAAATCCACTAGCTAATTCAGATATTGGTGGAATAAACAATCCGGATTCTGCATCAATTCCGAGATATCTACCAGAGAATAAGTTCTTTTGAGTAGATCGAATTGATTCGTACCCGTTATTATTAAGTACAAAAAATTTTATATTAAGTTTTCTGCCTACAATTGATGCTAACTCTTGGATATTCATCATGAATCCTCCATCACCATCAATACAAATTGTTCGCTTTTTTCCAGAAGCTAAATGCGCTCCAATGGCTGCAGGAATTCCAAATCCCATAGGCCCTAACCCCTCGCTGTTTAGCACGCGCTGTCCAATTTTCACCTTAAAGCTTTGCATAGTTAATTCGCTGCATGCTCCGCTAGATCCTGGAACAATTACATCAGAAGGGGCTAATAGATCTGAAATAATATCAAGGAACAGATAGTTAGAAACCCCTTCGGTCCAATTAGATTCTTGACTACTAACTAATGGAAACTCTCGCTTGAGATTCTCGATTTCTCTGATCCACTCATATGAATTAACATTCCTTTGAACTCCACTTTGAAGTAACTGAGACATAAAGCCTCCTACATCAGCCTGGATTAACCGCCACTTTAGATGGTTGAATTTATTTAGCTCAGCTGGATCAATATCCACCAGGGTGACAATTGCACTTCTCGCAAAAGATTCAGCCCTGTAAGCCACCTGCCCCATATCCATTCTTGCTCCAAGAATTAAAACAAAATCAGAATTTTGCACAGAAATATTGGCCCATGGTTGCGCCGTTGCGCCAGGCCTACCCGCATTTAGCTCATCATTCTCATCCAAGAAGTCAATTGCTTTCCAAGTTAACATCACGGGAGTTCTGGTAGATTGCGCAAGCTGCTTCAACGCGTCAATAGAACCTGAGTGGCGAATTCCATTTCCTGCCAAAATAATTGGTCTTTTTGCAGATTTCCATTCGCTAGCAATTGTGGATAGGAGGAGTTTTTCAATCACTGTATTATTTGAAGTTGGAGCAGATTCTTTACTAAAATCAGCAAGAACTACTGAAGAGCTTTGTACATCTAAAGGTATGTCGAGCCAAACAGGTCCAGGACGGCCCGACATGGCAAGAACTGAAAGTTCTCTTATTGCGTTTATAGCCTCCTGGGGATTTCTTACGAGCCTAGATTCTTTAGTGATTGACTTTACCATCTCAACAATTGGAATCTCCTGAAATCCTTTTTGTCTCAAGCCTGTGCCATTGCTTGAGTGTTCATTCTTAACTTGACCAGAAATAAATATCATTGGCGTAGAATCTGTCCAGGCCGCAGCACAGGCCGTTAGAGCATTTGTTCCCCCTGGGCCAGTTGTAACCAACGCAACACCAATTGAGTTCTTGTATTGGGCGTATGCCTCTGCAGCTATGCCAACGCTTTGTTCATGAAGGAGAGGTATAGCCTTAATCTTTGAATTTTTTGCAAGCGAATCTACTAAGTACATACAACCCCCACCGGGTAAGAAAAAAACATGCTCCAAACCAAGCGCAGATAACTCGTCCCAAACATAGTCTGAAACAGTTCTGTTAATCATAGCCAGTGTTTTACGATCGTTTTCCTCTTTGATGTACTGACTATTTTCTCATCAATATAAAAAGAGTCATCCGAATTATGGCTAGAGGAAACTTCTTCAATGACACACCCTGTCAAGGTAAAAAAACCATGGATAGAATTAGGAGGAATTGCCATAAGATCTCCAGCGTTCATTTCAATTACTTTCTCATCCAATTTGAGCATTATGCTTCCATAGACAATAAAAAATGTTTCATCCTTAATTTTATGGAACATATCTGGATGAGTTTGCCCAGGTAAAGAAATCAAAAGTTTTTTACAGTACTCACGATTAACAACTGTAATCATACATGTTCCATACTCGTTAAAATTTTCAAGTCCATAATGGTGAGAAATTTCTAACGAACATCCTTGGGGGATTACAACGCCGCTTTCTTTAATTAGCTTGGAAATCGCACTCCTTATACTAAAAATTTGATTTTCAGGATTAAAAATTTTAACATTATTCGAGGATAAAGCTTCACCAGGTGATACATCTTTTGTAGCGGTAAGGATCTGGTAGCGACCAAATTCATTTGCTGTAATTCCGCTCTCTTCGCCTGGAAATGCCAAGAAAATTTGCTCAATTGAGACTTGCTCCCCTTTTTTAATTAAGCCTTTTGAAAAAGCATATCTCCTTAAGCTGCGCAACGACTTCTGTTCATCTGGGTTTTTTTCTGTCTGCGATGATTCGCTACCCAACATAGCAATACCGGCCTTTAAACCATCATGCCACTTTTCTAATTGTGAATCTGATGAGGAGTAGGCGTTCAAAACATGTCCTTTTTCAGTAGATCCGATATGACGTTCTAAAACAACAGCACCTTTTGCTAGGGCAATCGGGCCAGCAATAACATTTGAAGGATCTTCGTGTGTGGAGTAACCGATAGGAATACTGGGATATCTTGACTTCAATTGTGAAATTCGATTTAACTGCAGGTTTGCATCAAGTGTTGGATAAATAGCAACGCAGTGCATAAGTGCAAATTCTTTATTTCTATTTTGCATAAAAGTAACAACTCGGTCGATATCAGAAAAATCAGCACCAGCCGTGGAGAGTATCGTAGGACCTTGCCAGTCTTGAATGGACTCTAGTAAGTGCCAGTCAGTAAATGAAGCTGAAGCGATTTTAAGGATATCAAATTCGTGCTCCTTTACTTTTTGAAATGAATTACTATCAAAAGGCGTACATGCTGCCATGAAGCCAGCTGACTGCACATATTTCTTCAATTCAAAATAGCTGTCCCAATCTAGTCGCGTAGAAATGAATCGATTGACATACTTATGATCTAATCTCTGCCTAAAATCAGGGTGGATAAATTCTGGTAAATCACGATATTGAAATTTTATTGCAATCTTAAAGCACGACTTGGTAAGAGTTTTGTGCACTAAATCTACAATTCGCTTTCCGTGATCAAGAGAACCGTCATGATTATTAGCCAGGTCAAGAATTATCAATGGCTTTTCAGGAGTTAGTTGATTCAGCATAAGAGAAAAGTACACCATAAAACAGCTTGAATTCACGCAATAAACAACTAATATCTGTTGCCCGGTAGCGGTAAATACATGCGTAGGCAAATGAGCTGGCAACTTATTAGACAAGTATAATTTGAATATTTTTCATAGTTACTTTGAAAATGATAGAAAAGCAAGCAAGTCTCAATGCAAGATGGGTTGAGTTGAGAAACTGCGGTGTTGTTGTAAGTGGGCCCTGTCGGGATCGAACCGACGACCCACGGATTAAAAGTCCGTTGCTCTACCGACTGAGCTAAAGGCCCCTATTAAAAATAGTCAAAAACTTTCCTAGTTTCTTAAAAATTTAAATTTAATGAATCTAGGATATCAAATACTAACCTAAGGGCAGTAAATTACAAATTCTTACTAAACTATCGTAGTTTTAGAGAGTTAAATGAAAACACGCATAAAGTAAGTTATGCCTATCAACATTTATTGTGTGATGCCAAGACAAATACTTCAGTTGCATACTCCAGATCTGTCCGCACTTTTTTACTGAAAAGAGTAGCAATAAATCTCCATAGGATTTCTTTGCGAAACTTATTCAAAATTCCTAGCGCTGACCCCGGTTTAAATTTATAGCCCAGTACTGGATGATTATGCTCCTGCCTGGTGGCCCAACATCTTAAAGAATGAGTCATAAAATGGTATCGTCTTGAACCTAAATATCCAGACTTAATGGATGCAAAACTATTTCGCATCAAATACTGCTCAATTAAATCTTTACTGTATCCGGAGCTATAAAAATCTGGTGAACCATGAGACATGTTACTGCACGGACAATTAATCCATAGAAATCCCCCACTTTTATCCACCAAATTAGTTAAATTCTTAAAACAATTCTCCAGATTATGAACATGCTCAAGCACTTGAGAGCAAAGGACTAACGAAAAAGTTTCATCAATAACACCAGGTGAATTTAGGTCAAGGTATCTGAAGTTAACATCGTTAAATTCGTTGGATATCCCGAAATATGAAATTCTAATGCCAGGAAATAGAATTTTTAGTTCTTCAACTTCTGGATCATTTGAAGTTCCGCCAATAACTGCTACTGACAATAGTTTTGGCAAGCTATCGATAAGATGTTTGAATTCTTCTACAACTAACCATCTCATGTTTGCTCTCCTATTTTTGCAATTCAGTTGAAATTTACTTTAATGAGAGTGTATTTCATCGCGGCTATATTAATAAAATGCTGCTCTTTCTATTCTATTTCGAATTGCTACAGCTAGTCCCTCACCTTTTGGGGGAATCACTACAATTCTTTTAAGTGCTTTGCTATCACCGAGCCGAAGGGCTGCGTAGATTTCATTTGCATACTTCTCAATATCCTGTGGTGATGCGAGCCTAATTGCACCACTTGGAGTTTTTATACTCTTTAATGCAATAAATCCATCACCTGGCCTAGCTAAACCATCCAGAATTACTCTGGCTTTTGGTGCATAATGCGAATCCAGCAATCCCGGAGCTCTTGTTTTTGTTTGGTCTTTGTTAAGAGATATTCTAAATTCTGTAACTTCTTTAATCATTTCTGCCGTTATTGCTCCTGGCCTTAAAATACTTGGCTTTCCATCCGTACAGTCAACTATAGTTGATTCAATTCCAACTAGGGATCGTCCACCGTCAAGTATGAAATCTTCTGGCTCTAAGCTATCTCCAATTTCTTCAAAAACTGCATTAGCGTTTGTGGGGGAGACTGCTCCAAACCTATTTGCACTAGGCGCTGCTATACCTAACCCGCCAAGCTTTTCAAACTCAAGTAGTAATGCAATGGCTACTGGATGACTTGGGACTCTGAGTCCAACATTCTCTTGACCCCCGGTAATAAAATTCTTTGCGATGTCACTTCGCTTAAGTATTAGTGTGAGTGGTCCTGGCCAATAGGCCTTAGCCAGTTTTAAGGCATACTCTGGAACTTCTATTGCCCACTTTCCTATTTGAGTCATTGCTGGGATATGAACTATCAGGGGGTGATCTGCTGGCCTTTTCTTAACGGAATAAATTCTATTGACTGCTTTTTCATTTATTGCATCTGCACCTAAGCCATAAACAGTCTCCGTTGGGAACGCCACTAAATGTCCTTCTTTCAGAGATTTCGCTGCTTTTTGGATTTCAGCTTGTGTGCAATCTGAGATTATTTGCATGACGAAATCATCCCATTTAATTAGTTTTGATATGCAGTAGATGACCGATACCCTTCTCCCTCAGGTCCCCATCGTCTAGTGGCCTAGGACGTCGCCCTTTCACGGCGTTAACACGGGTTCAAATCCCGTTGGGGACGCGTAAAGGTGGGTTTTTGTACTCATCTTTGCAGGTAAGGCCCAGTAGCGCAGTTGGTTAGCGCGCCGCCCTGTCACGGCGGAGGTCGCGGGTTCAAGTCCCGTCTGGGTCGCGGCTGAGTAGCTCAGTTGGTAT
>Ga0164292_10000307_pt1 | contig 36797 bp, 34 predicted proteins | sample GEODES117metaG_FD_111486 | JGI IMG/M metagenome (GOLD analysis project Ga0164292, IMG submission 111486) | Eutrophic lake water microbial communities from Lake Mendota, Wisconsin, USA - GEODES117 metaG | ecosystem: Environmental > Aquatic > Freshwater > Lake | place: USA: Lake Mendota...
CTCCTCCAATCACATTGCCCGCTCTCACAGAAGCTGCACCAAAATTTTTATTTTTAACTATAAATGATCTTAAATAAGAAGAAAAAATTATTTCAGCAGATGCTTTAGATGCACTATAAGGATCATTTCCGCCCAATTTATCATTCTCTCGATAACCCCAAATCCATTTATTATTTTCATAGCATTTATCCGAAGTAACAAAAATTAAACTTTTTACACTTTTAGTCTCAATACAGCTTTGAAGTATATTTATAGAACCCATAACATTTGAGGAAAATGTGTTTATGGGATCTTTATATGAATCTGAAACTATTGCTTGTGCCGCTAAATGAAAAATAATTTCTGGTTTGAATGATTTAAATTTATTTTTTAATTTTTTATAATTTCTAATATTTAAAAATTCATGATTTTTTATACCTTTTTTAATTTCTAGTTGTTTGAATAATTTTTTATTTTGTATTTTATCTGAAATGCCCATAACTTTAGCTCCAGATTGGATCATAATAAAACTAAGCCATGCGCCTTTAAAACCTGTATGACCCGATATTAAAACTTTTTTATTTTTAAAAAAATTTAAAGTCCTTAACATTCTTTATAATTTCCATTTTACATCTTTTTTTGAGAACATTTCATTTAACAATCTATAATCTCGACTTGTATCCATTGGCTGCCAAAAACCATCATGTTTAAACATCATTAACTCTTTTGCTTTTACAATCTCAGACATAGGATTTTCTTCAAACACAAGATCTTCATTATCTTTAAGATAATCAAATATTTTAGTCTTTGCCACAAAGAAACCACCAGAAACTCTTCCGGATGATGCTTGTGGTTTTTCATTGAATGAATACACCAATTCATTATCTGCCTGAAGTTCACCAAATCTTCCTGGAGGTCTAACTCCTGTAACTGTTAAAATCTTATTGTGTGTATTGTGAAATATTTTAAGATGATTTAAATTTATATCACTTACAGCGTCACCATATGTCAACATAAAGTCACCGTCTACTAAATCACGAATTTGGGAAATTCTACTACCAGTCATAGAATTAATGCCAGTATCAATTAATGAAATTTTCCATTCGTCGGCATGAAATTTGGAATGATACAAAATTTTATTCTCTCTATTTAATGAAAGAGTGAAATTACTTACTCTACTTTTGTAGTTCAAAAAAAAATCTTTGATTATCTCACTTTTATATCCTAAACATAAAATAAAATCTTTAAATCCATAATACGAATAATGTTTCATAATATGAACTAAAATTGGTAATGGTCCTATCTGTATCATTGGCTTTGGGATATGTTCAGAAACGTCTCTAATTCTCGTTCCAAATCCTCCACATAATATTACGACTTTCATGTCAAATTTAAAGTTTTATAAGATTGCATAACATTAATATAGACTTATTATAAAATAATTGTATTTCCATACTATAAAATCTTATTAAAAAAATCTGAAATTTTAAGTATTTTTAATAACTCAGTATTATTTTTTTCTAATAAATATGAACTAATATTCTTATTACCAAAATACCTTGCCAGCATCCTAAATCTTATACCATACTGAGAGTGTTTCATGGTATTATTATAAAAATTACGCATCAAAGAATTAGATATTATTAAATCTTTTACTAAAGAAATTATGTGCTTAAAGTTATTTTTATTATCTAAACCAATGTGATTTTTCTTGTTTAATATTTTAACAATCAAATCATCTAATATTTTTAAAGAGTCTTTAAACGAACATTCTAAATAATTGGCAATATTTTTAGATACTCTCTGTTTAAATTTTTTGACCTCATCTTTAAAAATTTTTTCTTCATACCATATCTTAAAATTATTTTTTCTTGAACCATCTAGTTTACTATCTAATGACTCTAATTCTTGAGATCGTATCCAAAATAATTCATCAATAGTTTTGAATTGACCAATTAACAACGTATTAATTGCATGTTCATATTCTGTCACTTCAAGACAAGAAGAATTTTCAATATTTGACCAAATTTCTCTAAAATTATTTTCTTTAAATAACGCATAAGGTGAGAAAGAACGATATGAATCAAATGCAAATAAAATTCTATCTAAAGGATTTGTATATCTTATTGAATAATTTTTTAAACTTGATCCATATTCAATAAAAAAAGTTTTTTTTTTTGATTTATTATAGTTTAATCCTCCTATTTGACCAAAACATGCTGCTAAAGAATTATCATTTTTTAAAATATTAATTGCTTTTTTTACTCCTGAAAAAACCAAATAATCATCTTCTGCTAAGCACATAGCATACCTTGTTTGAACTTTTTTTGAGGCAAATTTAATTCTCTCTACATATGATAAATCAGCAGAATGAATATACTCAAATTCTTTATAAAATTTTAATTGATTGATTAATTTTTTATCAATTCTTTCTTCACTACCATCTGCTATTATTACTTGCACAGAGTAATTCGATAAATATATTATCTGTCGAGTTAAATATACTAACCGATTATATGTAGGTATTACAATAGTAAGATCTGAAAAATCATAAAAATCTAAATTTTTATCTCTAAATTCTAAAAAACCTTTTTTTAAAAAATTGATTAGATCCTCATTATGCATCTCTATTAGACTTTATAATCATTGCTTGTCCTGTTGGGAATTGAATAAAACTTAAGTTTTTATTTTTAATAAAATTGTCAATTGATTTTTTAGTATCTTCATACGAAATCAAAGCATAATCATCAAACAATATAATGCCTCCTTTTTTTAAAAGTTGCCAGAATTGATTAAGACTATCTAGCGTAGCTTGATGTGAATTCAAATCAATATGCAACCAATCAATTTCTTCATTTATCAATGTATTATTAAAGCACTCTGGAATTATACCTTTATGAAAATTTAAATTACCATTATTTAATAATTGTAAATTTTTTTTGGTTTTTTCAATATCTAAAAAACTATATTGATTAATATATTTATTTTCACTATTTGAAAGTTTATTTTCTTTCATACCTTCCCAGGCATCAAATAAATCAACAGAATATTCCAAGGATTTATCTATAACGGCATTTATTGCATAAAATATAGTAAGCCCATCGCAAACTCCACATTCCACTAATTTAGTTTTTTTTGTATCATTGTTATTAATTGAAATTTGGACTGTTGAATAAACTATATAGTGCCTCCACATCAGTTCATTTAGAAAATCTGAAATTTTTTTATCAGGAAACATATTTAAAAACTGAGAAAGATGAAATTTTTTTTGATTTACCAAATTTAATAGTTTTTTATGAACATTTCGAAAATTTGTATTGAAATCATTAAAATCTTCATCAAATGGTGAGTGATTACTTGTAACCATTCCCCATCCATTAAATGTAGGCCTAAAAATATATGAAATTTTTTTTGAATTAAATAAAAATAAATATATTACGTAAAAAAACTCAAAAAATTTTAATTTATTGATTAAATTACGAATGAATATTTTCATACTTTTTTTTTATATTGCCCTTTGAATCAAAATACTTTGAGTGACCCCAAAAATTCATTGGCTCATAATTATTGTAATTATAATATCCTTTTACAAGTTTGATATTTTTTCTTTTCTTTTTTAAATATTTTAATACTAATTTTTCTACAGTTATAGGTTGTTTACTACAAATATTAACTACTCCATTTATATACTTATTATCAACCAGTTTACAGATTCTTCTACATGCATCTTTAACAGTCATATAATCTCTCATTTGATCGCCTTTAGACATAAAAAAAAATTTTTCTTTATTTTTTATTTGTTTTTCTAATTGACCAATTAAAGATTTTTCATTTTGGTCTTTTCCATAAAGATAAAAAAGTCTTGCCCATTGTATAAGTATATTTTTATTTTTTGAGTAACTAAAAATTTTTTTTCTCAAATTATCTTTTGCTATTCCATATCTACTCTTAGGATATGTTTTGCTGTCTTCTGCTAAACATCCATTTTGTATTCCGTATTCAAAACAGGTTCCAGTAACAATTAAGTGATTTATTCCGCAATTAATTATTTTTTTTATGAAATCAAGACTCATTTTATAATTTTTAATATGTATTTTATCCTGATAGTTTGGCAAACCATCCCACGCTAAATGTATGACAACATCATTTGATGAGAATTTTTGATAGTCCTTTTTTTTTAAAAGTAAAATATTTCTTTTAATAATTTTTACATTTGTTGCCCATCTAAATTTTTTTATTTTACTTAATTGTCTTGTCATTACTGAGATCTTGTGACCTTTTTTTAATAAGATATTAATTAAATTAGATCCTATAAAACCACTTGCGCCGGTAACTAATATTCTCATTTTATTTCTTTTAATTTAGGTACAACAACATATAATTTGCAATTCCATTTTTTTGTATATTGAAGATTTTGTGCAATTTCTTTACTTAAATTCCAAGGTAAGATTAAAATAATGTCTGGTTTTGACATTATTAATTTTTTTTTGTTAACTATGGGAATAAGTGAACCAGGCATAAATTTTCCTTGTTTAGACGTTGCTTCATCACAAACATATTTGATAAAATTTTTTGATATTCTAATCGAATTTAGTAAAGTATTACCTTTTGCCGCTGCTCCATATGCGACAACAATTTTTTTTTCATCTCTCATTTTCTTCAAAAAAACCATCAAATCTAACTGAATTTTTTTTACTTTTTTTTGAAAATTTTTGAAGCAAGACATTTTGAATAATCCAAATTTTTTTTCTTTATATAGAAATTTTTTTACTCTAATATTTGTTTTAATTTTTAAATCTTTATGACTTAAGTATACTCTTAAGCTTCCACCATGGGTGTTTATTTGTTCTACATCAAAAATTTTTAATCCAAATTTAGAAACTATTTTACTAGTTGTAGTAAAAGACAAGTATGAAAAATGCTCATGATAAATTGTATCAAAAAGAGTATTCTTTACTAAGTTGAGTAAATGAGGAAATTCAATAGTAATTACTCCTTTTTTTGATAAAATTATTTTTAGAGCTTTAACAAAATTATTTATATCAGGAACATGAGCAAAAACATTATTTGCACAAACTAGATGTGCTTTGCCATATTTTTTTACTATTTTTTTTGCTAAGTTAGTATTAAAAAACTTTTCAATTGTAGCAATTCCTTTTTTTTTTGATAATTTAGCAGCTATCTTTGTGGGCTCTATACCCAAAGTTTTAATTTTTTTTTTGTGAAAAAATTCTAGTAAACAACCATCATTTGAAGCTACTTCTAATACAAAGCTACTACTGTTAAGTGATAATTTTTTAATAATTTCATCTGAAAAAACTTTACAATGTTTTTTCCAAGTTTTTGACACCGAGGACAAATAGGCATAATCATCAGTGAATAAATCTTTTGATTTGGTATAATCTTCTGTTTGAACTAAATAACATTTACTACAAATTTTTACTTTTAAAGGAAAAGTTTCTTTAGGAGTATTTAATTCATCTTTTTTTACATATGCATTAGATGGTGGACATATGCCTAAGTCGATTAAATCTTTAATTAATATAGTATTACAATGTCGACACTTCAAATTTCTATGCCTTTAAAGTTCGGTTTTAATTTGTAATGTTTTTTATCTCTTTCTGAAAGCTTTTTAATCTCTACAGGCCACTCTATATTTACTATCGGATCATTATATAAAATTCCACCTTCATTTTTAGATGAATAAAACTCCGAATGAAAATATAAAATTTCACAATTATTAACCAGTGTAACGAAACCATGTGCAAATCCTTTGGGTATATAAATACATTTATTATTAGAATCTGAGAGTATTTCGCCATGCCATTTCAAAAAAGTAGGTGAGTCTTTTCTAATATCTAAAGCAACATCAAAAATACTTCCTTTTAGACAAGTTATAACTTTTTCTTCAGCGAATGGAGAATACTGAAAATGTAAACCACGTAAAGTTCCAGCATCATTTGTAAAATTTCTGTTTATTTGAACTATATTATTTAAAAGACCTATATTCTTAAATTCATCTTTGCAAAATAATCTTTCAAAAGTTCCTACATTGTTTTCAAATTTAGATCTTTTTCCCACATATAGATTAGATATCTTAGTACTAGTGAATTCAAATTTCATTCTTAATTCATTATTATAAGTTTTTTTAATTCATGAATTTTACAAGACTTTCTTTTAACATAATTATCACAAAAAATTTTTCTTATTTTTTGCACTTTATCTGACTCCCACCAAATTTCTATATTACTCCAAATTTTATTTATATGATTTGCTGCATCTAAAGGAGATGTATGCAAAATTCCTACAGTTTTTAATTCGTTAAAGTATTTAGCCGATGTCTCATTCAATTCAAAATAACCTTCATCCCAAAAGAGCACAGTGGGAAAATTTATTGATAATGTATACAAAAGAGTTGTAGAATTATTGACAATAAAAGCTAGCTTATAATGATCTAATACCTTGCTTAATTTAGTGCCTCCAAAATCTTTGTGATAAAAAGAATTTTTTACTCTATCAATATAACCTGTCTTAAATAAGTCGTCATGCTTTCTTAAGATTCTAAAAACAAAATTTTTTTGAATATCCTTTTTTAAATTATTAATAAATTCTATGTGTGAATTCATATATTTATAACTTTGTGAAGAGCTAGTTGGCCAGGCTTGTGTTTTGCAAGAGTATCTTTCTACTGGATGAGTAATAAAAATAGCTTTTTTATTTTTTTTATATTCTAGAACTTTAGTAGAAAAATTTATAAAAGCAAATCCATCCTTCATAATATTTTTATTGTCTTGCCAGCCCCAAGACAAAAATTTATCAGATATATTAATCTGATGTTCTTCAGGAAGATTCCATTTAGCCATTCCAAAAAAACCACCATGTTGCCCAATAATAAATTTTGTACCTTTCAAAATATTTTTTGCAGTATATAATTTAAAATGTTCATCAAACTCATATGCATAAGCAGTAAATATTTTTTTTGGTTTATCAGGCCAATTTAATTTTTCAACACTTTCTTTTAATTCATTAAAAGACTCTAAAAAAATCTTTGGCAACTGCTCTTTGGTCATAAAAAGCAATATTTTAAAAAATTCATCATTCTTAGTGTCTAAATTATTTAGAAAATTACCTCTATCTAGTTTCTTAACTTTAAAATTTTTTTCTGGTGTAAAAAAATTTAAAGATAAAGATTTATTTAAAATGAAATTTAACTTAATTTCATCCGTTATAGAAAAGCCAGAGTTTTTGATAAAATACTCATGTTTTCTTGTACTGAATATCTTTTTAAAAAAAAGATCAAATTTTTTTAAATAATTATATTTAACACTCTCTTCTATATCAGCGTGAATAAATTCTTTATTTGGATAATTAATATTTTTACTAACTTCAATAAATTTATACTTAATGGTAAAAAAATTTAAAAGCAACTTTGAAAATATGTAATGATGCCATAAATCATCTCTCATAAAAGTACTAAACATTTTTGTATCAAAAGGTACAAAGTATTCAGAATCTAAATTTATAATAAATGAACTATCAATTTTATAATGATTATTAATTTTTGATAAAATTTGATACTTATCAAAAATGATATGTATAAATTTGTGCAACCAGGGACCAATCAAAATTTTCCAAAATCTCTCCGGGTATTTTACTTTATGGTACAAATTTAATTCTTTTGTCAGAACAGATAAAGTTATAGAATTTAGAGATCTTAAATAAAAACTATCTTTAAAAAATTTTTTTCTGTCATCCCAATGATAATCAGCAACTTGATATTTATATTTAGCTGCTATTTTATTATCTCTATAGATTTCACACCATTGACCAGCAAGAAGATTTATTGAATTATTTGACCAAGTTTCATAAATCGGCGTAGTTACAAGATGATATGTATTCATACAATGAAAATTTTATTATTAATTGATTTTATATAGCGTTTTTTAATTTTGGTACCTTATTAATTTTCTTCTTTAAAACTTTTTCTAATAAGTATTAAAAGTATTATAGTATGATATTATTGTTTAAAACTTTTTTTTCAATTTTTTTAAAATCATATAAAAAGTTCTTTGAATTATAAATTATTTTAATACAGTTAATTAAAAAAACTGTTGTTAGACTGACTACACTAATGTCAGTTTGTGGTTGTTATAAGTAAAATATTAAGAATAACATCTTTCAATAATAAATTTTTTAACTCACATTAATCAATCATCAGGGTGGGAGGCAGTTATTGAAATTTTTTTTTTAATTTATCCCACTAAAAAAAGTTTTTTTTTAAATTTGAAAGATTATTATCAAATTTAAAATAGATGGGTAGATTATAAATAGATTTATCTATATAAAATAGTTCTTTTTGAATGCTACTATTTGTGTATTACGCAAGATCAATTTATGTTTAATTTTCTAAATGATCTACTATACTAATAGCTATTTTACTTATTACTTTAAAATATTTTAAAGCATTAATAATTTTAGATAAAATAAAGTTTATAAATTAAGCTTAATTATTATAAAAATAATAAATACAACTAATATTTATAATTGAAAGATGTTAATTACAAATTTAATATTTTTTAAAATTTTACATTTAATTATATATTTGATTAATTCATGATAATATAAATTAATTTATTTACCCTTTTTATAATTTATTATGAGTGTAGGAATAATTATTCAATCTCGCATGGGATCAAAAAGATTGCCAGGAAAGAATCTTCTTACTATTACAAAAGATGGCTTATCTTTAATTGAGTTGGTAATTCTAAGATTAAAAAAATGTAAAAAAGTAAATAAAATTATTGTTGCAACTTCAAAAAATAAAGAAAACGATATTCTTGTAAAAAAAATTAAAACAATGGGTATCGATGTATTTAGAGGCAGTGAAAATGATACTTTAGAACGGTATTATCTAGCTGCAAAAAAATTTAAGATAGATAATATAATTAGAATTACTTCTGATTGTGCCCTCGTAGATCCTAAAATGATAGATGAATTTGTTTATTTATTTAATCAAAAAAAACTTGACTATTTATCCAATACTTGGAAATACAATAAATTTGAAGTTAGAAACAGAAACTATTATGATGGATTTGACGTAGAAATATTTACTTCAGATTTATTAAACTATGTTCAAAAAAAGCATAAGAGAGAATTAAGAATAGAAGGAGGTGTCATTGGACCATTTTTAAAGCAGTTTCCGGAAGAAAAAAGAAAAATTAATTTTTTTAAACCAAAATCAAGAATTTTTTTACATCGTAATTTTAAATTATCAATTGATACACGTGAAGATCTTAATTTCGTAAAAAAAATTTATAATTATTTTTACCCAAATTTATATTTTAATTATGATGATATTATTCTGTATTTAAAGAAAAGTTTAAATAATTATGTTATAAGTAAAAATATTACTGCAATTCAAAAATCTGAAAGATTTATTTTAGGTCAAAATATGCTGGTATCAAAAAATCATAATATGATACTACCTAAGTTATGGCCATCATACTTTAGTAAAACCAGTGGTTATTATATTTGGGATTTAGACGGAAAAAAATACTCAGATTTATGTCTAATGGGAGTAGGCACAAATACACTTGGATATTCTAATAAATATGTTGATAATGCAGTTAAAAAAACCGTTTCTTCTGGTAATATTAGTACTTTAAATTGTTATGAGGAGATTAGATTAGCAGAAAAATTACTGTCCTTACACCCTTGGTTTCAAAAAGTTAAATTTGCAAGAACAGGCGGAGAGGCAAATGCAATAGCAATTAGAATTGCTCGATCGAATACCCAAAATACTAATGTTGCTTTGTGTGGCTATCATGGATGGCATGATTGGTATTTATCTTCAAACATAGAAAATAATTCAAGTTTAGATCAACACTTATTAAAAGGTTTAAATCCAGTTGGTGTTCCTAAAGAACTAAAAAATACCTCTTTTACTTTTAAATATGGAGACTTTAAAGCATTAGAAAAACTCGTAAATGTAAAAAAAATTGGAATTATAAAAATGGAAGTTTGTAGAAGTACAAAGCCTAATATCTCTTTTTTAAAAATGATTAGAGATATGTGTGATAAAAAAAAAATTATTTTGATTTTCGATGAGTGCACATCTGGATTTAGAGAAACATTGGGTGGGTTGCATAAAAAAATTAACGTATATCCAGATATATCTATTTTTGGAAAAGCTTTAGGCAATGGTTATGCAATAACTGCGGTTTTAGGAAAAGATTCTATAATGGACGCTGCTAGCAAAAGTTTTGTTAGTAGCACATTTTGGACTGAAAGAATTGGACCTACTGCCGCATTAAAAACTTTAGAAATTATGGAAAAAACTAAATCCTGGGATATAATAACAGATACTGGAAATAATTTTATTAAGATTTGGAAAAAAATTTCCAGAAAAAATAATTTAAATATTAGTATTGAAGGCATTCCGTCTTTAGCGAAATTTTTCTTTGAAAAAGATCATTTAATTTTAAAAACTTTATTAACACAAGAATTTTTAAAGAATAATATATTAGGAACAAATAGTATTTACGTGTGTACTTCTCATGACGATAGAATTTTAAAAAAATATGAATATTTTCTAGATAAAATATTTTATAAAATTTCAAACATTTACCGCAGTGGGAATGACCCAAGTGAATATTTAATTGGTGAAAAAAGCTATCCGCCTTTTTCAAGATTAAATTAAATTATGAAAAATTTAATTAATATTTTATTTAGTTGTGTAGGCAATGAGTATGGGCCTGAATTAATAAACAGTTTTGGAAATAACAGATTTGTAAAAAAAATAAAAATAATAGGAAACGATGCAAAAAAAAGTTTTAGTTACAAGAAATTATTAGATAAATCTTATCTAGTACCGAGCCCTCAAAAAAGAACTATTGATGCACTAAAAAATAAAACATTCTTTTTGCTTTTATTTGAGAATAGTTTTTTCTCATTTAATTAATTTAAAGAACTATCTTCCTCCTGTTATAAATATTGTTTCACCTGTTATATATGATGCTTTTTCACTTATTAAAAACTCTACTAAATTTGTAACATCTTCTTTAGTTCCAATTCTTTTTAATGGTGTCTCATTTATAATCTTTTTTATTCTTCTTTTTGTTGAATGTCTTTTTTGAAAATCAGTATCAACTATACTTGGGGCAATTCCAACAACTCTTAGTTTTTTATTATAATTTGATATTGCTTTGGTAAAAGTATTCAAACCTGCTTTTGCTACGCCATAATGAATTGAGTTAGGAGCTCCACCGGTACGGCTTGCAATTGATGACATATTTATTATTACAGGATTTTTAGATTTCAGTAGAAGTGGGATAAGTTCTTTTGTTAAAATTATTGGTGATAATAGATTTAGATTAAAAGTTCTTTTAAACAAATTTAAATCACAATTAGTAAAACTAGCACGTTGCAAAACATCACCAGCATTATTTATTAGTACATCAACTTTTTTAATTTTTTTTTTAATAAAATGAGAAAAGTTCTTAATTTTGGATGGGTCCTCTAAATTTATTTTGAATCCAAATAATTGTTTTTTATATTCCGGTAATTTAAGAGGTTTTGACTTGTATAAATAAAAAATTATAAAATTCTTAATTAAAAAATTCTCAATAATTTCTTTTCCTATGCCTCGTGTACCACCAGTTATTATTAAAACTTTTTTATTCATTAAAGCTTAATTCATGTAGAAATTTTATTGCCATTAATGATAAATAAATAGAAGAATGTCTAAAATAATTAATTTTTTTTGAAGGAAAATCAATATTTTCATCATAATTACTATTTATTCCCCTCATAAGGCAAAGCAAATAATTTAAATTGAATCTTGTTTTATAAAAATTTGTTTCATATTTAAAAAAATTCTTTTTATTCAAGATTTTTCGATAATTATAATAAGGCAATTTTTTCCACATATAGTTAATTTTAAACATATATATTTTTTTTTTTGATAAATTAAAAAAATTGCTTTTTATTATATATTTTTTTTTTTCAAATGTATCATGATCAAATGTATAAAAAAATCTAGCTAAAGAAAACATTGGGTCTAAACACTGCCATTTGGAATCAGGGTCAATTATAAAAAAATTAGGGCTTTTTTTTAAATTTTCAATGATTATGTTTTCACCATGAAAATTAAAATGGCCCAAAAAACTAAAATAATTTTTATTAGTATTCACTATTTTTATTTTTTTACTTTGCAAAAATTTATATAAAAGATTGTTGAAATTTTTATATTTAATATTATTTATAATTATATCTTTATTTTCACTTAAAAAACTTAAATGTGTTTTTTTTTTCATAATTTCAAATTCATTTATAATAAGTTTAGTAAATAACAATAAGGGAGTATGGTCACTATTTAAATTAAAATTTTCTTTTGAAATTTCATAAATTCTTTTTTTAATTTTATTTAGGTTATTTAATTCCTTTGAGTTTAATTTTTTACTTAAGATTTTAGAAAACGTAAGTCCCTTTACATAATTCTGAACATAAAAAAATTTGCCCAAAGATAAAATTTTTTTTTTATCGACTAATGTCGTAGGTAAGATTTTATTATAATTTTTAGATTTTGCTCGAAGTTGTTGAATAATATTATATTCATTTTCCAAATTTGTACCGGCCATTTGAGATATTTTAAATATATGTTTATTATTTTTATTAATTATTAAATATTTATCATTTGATTTAATTATTTTATCTTTGTTACTAATCATAAAAAAAATTTCTTTTTTTTGAATAAAAAAAATACTTTAAAGATTCTATTACGCTCCTGCTATATCCTCGAGTATTGTGAACATAAGATTGAACAATTAACTCTGAAATTCTATTTTTTGATGATATTGATTTAAAAAGATTTTCTTTATAAATTAAATATTTTTTATCAATTAAAATATCCGATGAATTTTCAGAAAAACTATAAGCTTTACTTCCAAGAGACAAATCTGACGCTGAATATTTATATTTATTTTTTAACGAAAATTTAACCAGATTATTTTTTATAACTTTATAGTTTAAGCCTTTTTTATTTTTTGTTTTATATTTAAAAAAGAATCTTGCTATCATATATCCCGGTGGTGAAATCAGGGTTCTAAGTGAAACAGTATTCTGAATTTCAATTTTTGGGAACAAGCGTTTCATTGAGTCAGAGACCTGTGAAAAGGATGGTCTTAAGTTATCTCTTGGATCTTGGTCTCGTGGATTCATGCCTTTAGTTCCTAATCGACCAGTCGGAGTATCTGGATGAATTATATCTACTTCTGCATTCAGTAACTGGAAACTTAAACAAAGTTTATTAGCCACGTCTATTAAACATCTTAAAGATGACATCCAGCCATTTGATTGACAAGAACCAAATATAAAAATTTTCTTATTAGTTGTTTTTTTTTTTATGGGCATAAATTTTTCATCTATGTCTAATAGTGATGGGTATATAGCTGGTAAATTTACATTTTCAGCTACACCAAAAACAAATTTACTAAATTTAAGAAAGCTATTCATTAATTTGATATCATTTATTTGTTGTTTTGAAGTTGCAATTATAGTTGCATCAAATTTTTTTTTAAAATTTATTTTATTTAAATTATTACTATCCGCCCAAATAATTTTAATTTTTTTTTTATTAATAAATAATAAACTTTTTGTCTTATCAATTTTTATAGAGTTGATTAGAGTTGGGTTTAAAATTATCAATCTTGCCTTTAAAGAAATTAATGAATCTTCAACAGTCGCGTCAATTAGCTTAGTTATAACTGTATTAATATAAATTTTGTCTTTTTTTGGATTGTTTAAGTAAATAAGCATCGATCCAATTTCGGAACCGAATCCTATTAACAATATATTTTTCATACTTTAATAAATTTTATTACTGGAAAAATTTTAGAATCTAATTTTTTAATTTTTTTATTTTTATTTTTATTTTTATTTTCAATAATATTTAACAAATCTAGAATAATATTATTTCCCCCCACAATGCTTGCTCCTACTGAGCCACTTATTCTTGAACTAGCATCAAGTATTTTTGGTTGATTTTTATCATCTAAGGTTACGTCAAAATCACAAGCTTTATTAATCTTTAAAATTTTTACAATTTTTTTGACATAATTAGAAATAATTTTGCTTTTAATCAATTGACAACCCTCATTGGTGGGTGAAAAGGGATTGTAATAAATTCTTTTTCTTATAGAGATATTAATCAATTTACCTTTGTCACATACACAATCAACATCAAATGTATTACCACTATAAAATGGCATTATTAAATAATTATCTAATGAACCTAGTCTTAATTTAATTTGTTCTTTAATAATATTCCAATTTCCCTCTAAACACATTCTATCACTCAGTAATTCTCTACAAATATTAACTTTACTATTAACAACAAAAATTCCTCTAGAGCCACTTCCAAACCTTTGTTTTAAAATAATTTTTTTTTTTGGGTAACCTAAATTAAATAATTCAATTTCAGCTTCTTCCAAACTTGATATTTTTTTGAATTTACCCGTATCCAAACCTCGTTTGTTTAAATAGTTAATCATTTTAAATTTATCTGTCATTAAAGAAACTGTTTCATAATCACCTACTGATGTATATATTTTTTCTTCTTTAAACAATTTATGATAAAAAGATATTGCAAGACATTCATTTTCTGAATTAACAATAATAATTTTAATATTGTATTTTTTTGATATCTGTAGGATTTTATTTATATATCTTCTTTTAAGAATATCTGCTCTGGGCACTTTCTCAAAAAAATCAAAAAAAAAAGGTTTTTTAATATCAGGATTACTGTCAACACCAATAATTTTAATATTTTTTTTTATGAGTTTTAGTCCTAAAATTACATCATAAGTAAACTTGCCACCAGCTGATGTAAATAAAATATTTGTCATGAATTATTAAACCTGCTTTTATTTAATATATAAAATTTTACAATTTTTTTCCAACCAAAAATAACTTTTGGGTAAAAATACATATGAATTTTTGTTATTAAAAGCAGGTCTTCGTAAGTATCAAGAGTAATTCTTAAATGTGAAATATTTTTGATTGGGCAGCTTATATGCCTGACTTTAAATTTTTCTAAATTATCTCTAAAATATCTTGCTACTACGTCCTTTTTAAAAAAATTTTTGCATTTTTATTTTCTTTCTTTAATGCCTCATATGTAAATAATTCAACGTCTTATCCGTCAGGATATGTGTGGTGTTGTCCATTGTACAAATAGTCTAAATTATCCTTTGTTAAAATTTTTAAATACTAATCAATTATTCACTATCTACCAATGGACAATCACCTGTTATACGTACAATTATATCTGACTTAAATTTTTTCGCAGCCAAATAATATCTATTTAAAATATTTTTTTCTGAACCTGAAAAAACCACACAATTAATTTATTTTGTAATAAATTTTTTAAGTTTAAGATTTTTTTATTATTAGGAATGGCGAAAAAAATCGTCAACTAATTTACTTTTTTGAAACTCTTTTATAAATTAGTTCTAATGAATTATATCTCACAATTGGCATCAAAAATTTTCGGGGTAGTCGTTTTGAATCTATTCTAGCCTGTATAATTACATATGCTTTCAATTGCTATTTTAAGATATGTTTAAGATTTAATATTGTATTTTTTTTTATTTTTCTTGATGACTTTTGATTAAGAAATTTATTAAAAAATTTTGCACTTAATCCTATAATTGGTTTTTTTGATCTCAATAAACCTATGTTCTCCTCATTAAATTCTTGTTCCAAAAGAATTTCTTTTTTTGATATAATTTTTCTTTGATTAAATTTTCTTAAAACGATTTCCTTTTTATCAGGATATATTGTTGATCTACCTTTCATTTCTTCTATTCTTCTTATATCTGAAATTAATTTAGAAAACTGTTTTGGTTTTGCTGAAATTTTATCATCTGGAGCCTTTGTATTCTTTTCTGTATTGAAATGTTTTTCTATTACTTTTGCACCCATTGCTACTGCAGATAAACATGCAAGATTATCTTTTGTATGATCAGAATATCCTATGATACAATCAAATTTATTTTCTAAAGTTTTTATGGAATATAAATTTAAACTTTTATCTTGAGCGGGATATAAAGATGTACATTTTAAGAGAATAAATGGTATTTTTTTTTCTTTAAGAATATTAGTTGCCTCTCTTATTTCTTTTTCTAAAGCCATGCCACATGAAAGAATAAATGGTTTTTTTATTTCTGAAGAAATTTGATTTATGAAATATACATTATTTAACAAGCTAGATGAAATTTTAATAGCTGGATATTTTAATTTTTTTATAATTTTAATTACAGATTTTCCGCTAGGTGTAGCAAATATGGTAATGTTTTTTTTTTTACAATAGTTATTAATCTTTATTAAATTATCTAAATTCAAGCTATATTTTTTAAAAATTTTATATGATTGCGTATTTTTAGAATAACTATCTTCGTAATCAGCGATTTGTAACTTTACCGCATCTGCTCCGCATTTTATTGCACTATTAATTTGTCTTATACAAAGGTTTTTATCGCCTAAGTGATTAATACCAATTTCAGCTATTACATATGTATTCGATTTTTCATCAATTATTTTATTATTTATTTTAATAATTTTTTTTTTATTCATAATTTTTTAATAAAATTTTTTTGATTCTGATTGAACCATTATAATCAATAATATTTTTTTTTATATTATTGTTCTTTTTTAAAATAAATTTTAGGATTTTATTTTTAGTGATTTTTTTATTTTTTAAAATACTCAAATATTTTTTTTTTTTTAAATAAATTGAATTATATGATTGAATCAAAGACTGGTTTATCACCAGTATTTTTAAACGAGCAGCAATTGCTTCAAGAAGAACTGTTCCTCCAGCTATTATGGCAGTATCAGATTTGCTTAGAAGGTAATTTAAATTATCTAGATTGCAATAAAGTTTTATATTTTGGTTAAGTTTTAGATTTTTTTTTATCTTTATTTTATTCTTATTAAATATTCCTAGTACAAGACGAATATTTAAATTTTGAAATTCATCACTTTTCAATATTTTTATAATTTTTGATGTTATATTTTTGCCATCTGTACCTCCAAAAAAAATAAGTAAATTTTTAGTTTCTAATTTTTTTTTCTTTTTCGCTTTAAATTTTCTTGCATTATTTAATATTGTATATTTTGGACCTGTTAGTAATTTGCAGTTAATATTTCCTAATAATTTTTTTGGATATTTTTTAAAACTATAATTTAATAAATAATCACAATAATGTTTTTCAAACAAATCATCTATTACTAAAATTTTTTTTACACTTCGGCTTATTTTTTTTTCCCACGAATATTTAATATTATAATTATCGATTATTAAAAAATCTATTTTGATTTGATTAATTATTTTTTTAGTAATTTTAAAATCATCATCTAAATTATTACAGTTATTTATTTTTTTTAAAAAAAACCCTGAATTTTTGATTTTTTTTTTAAAAAAAAAATTAACTTTTTTACATATAAAATATATTTGATTATTATTACCTTTAAATGCTTCTGCTAGATTTAAGCATCGATATATATGCCCTGTGCCAACTTCACTTGATGCCTCAACTCTAAACGCAATGTTCACTTCTTTCTTCCTAAAACAAAGCCTTCTGCAAACTTATATCCACTAGATACTCCACGATATTTTGCTAAAGCGTTAACTCCTTTTATTGACCTAGAATGTGGATAAGCTCTTAATTCGTCCTTGTAAAATTTTAATAACTTAAGTTTAAAATTTATTTCTTTAGTAATATCTTCAAACCAGTTCGGATTAAATAAATTTTTAGAGTCATTAATTTGCCACTCTGTGCTTGATAAGACTTCAAAAAAAAGAATTAAATTTACACTGCTACTCTTCAATGGTCTGCAAGCAGTGATTACAGAATTAGATACAACCTGGTGGTCTATATTTAGATCATTATAATGATGTGTTAAAATTGTATCAGGTTTAATTTTTTTGATACATTTTTCAATAAATTGTATTATCTCTATTCTTGGCATAATATCCAATCTATTATCTGAAAAATCTCCAAACATAATATTACTTGCACCCAATAAGCGTCCAACCTTAATAGCGCATTTTTTTCTATTTTTAATTTTTTTTTTTGTACTATTTTTTCTAGATGTTTCTCCATCTGATAAAAAAACTAAATTAATTTTACTTTTTTTTGAATATTTATAAAGTGTACCTCCGCAACCTAATATTTCATCATCTGGATGTGCTGCAATAACCATAATATTTTTCATATTTAATACTTAGTTTTATATTTTTTTTTAGATTTTCATATTTTACATTAATCAAATAATATTATTTCTGAGTAATTCTGTTTGATAATTTGCTATAAATTTTATTTTATTAAAAGTTGGAGAAATTATAGTTTTAATATCTAAAATTTTAATATTATAATCACAAACATTTGCTGAGTTTTTTATTACCGAGAGTGTTTTAATATGAGTTTTATCATTTTTTTTAATATTCATGACTATTCCAAGATATCTTTTAAGATTAATTCTATTCAATTCAGAACTGTAAAATTTGATATTTTTTTTTTCTTGAGAAAATTTACCTTTATCGTTTGAATAAAAATCTACATCAATTTTATTTAAAATTTCTGGAGCTAATGTAATTGACCTATTTAAGTATCCTCTTCCTGCTAAATTAGAAGATGAAACTACAAATAAGCATTTATCTTTCATCAATCTTCCATAAAGTAGGATTAATAATTTTTTTATCACTTATCATAAATTTTTTAAAATTTATATTTTTCGAAAGATTGGTTACTTTTAAAAAAGCTTGATGAATTTCTTTAAGTTGCAAAACATTATCACAACCTAAAATTATTTTGTCTATATATTTATTTTGCACAACAATTTTAAGACATCCCTCAATTACACTCATGCCATTATTTTTAAAAAAATGATGCATTTTTTTTTGATGTTCTATAATATTGCTAAAAGCACTATTTAATTTTTTATAATTTAATATAAGCAAACCTTGTAAAAAGACACTCCTAACATGAATTTCAATATTTTTATCTTTTAATTTTTTAAAAAATCCATTGTTAGAACGGGATTGATCATAAACATTGTAAGGCAACTGCACAATATCAGGTTTATATTTTTCAAGAATTTTTTTATCAAAATTATTTCTATATGTTGAAAATCCAATTTTTTTTATTTTACCGTCATTTTTTAATTCAATCAATACCTGCCACAGATTATTGAAATACTTATGGTTTACAAGAAAGTCATCATGAATGAGCATTCCTTCAATGCAATTCTGAAAAGTATTTTTATGGGTGAGAAGTATCAACTCTCTAATTTTTTTTTTATCAAAGTCTATATTTTTTAAATTAAAATTTTTTATTTTAGATATGGTTCTAATTTGTCCTGAATACTTTTTGTTTAGTTTTCCTATAATTTCTTCAGAGTTACCATAATCTCTAGCTGAGTCAAAAAAGTTTATTCTATTTTGAAGACAATACTCTATAATTTTATTAATTTCATTTTGTTTGATTTTTCCAACAGTATTAGCCACTCCATAATCTAATCCCCATTGAGCAGTGCCTAATAATATTTCAATTTTTTTGATCAATTTAATAATTTTTTTATCTTTTCAATCACATAATACTGTTGACTTTCTGTCAGACCTGGAAAAATAGGAATACTTATTGCCTCTTGAGCATATTTTTCTGATATTGGAAACATTTTTTCCTTGAACCCCAAGGATCTGTAAAAGGGTTGTAAATGAACCGGATAATAGTGGAGACTTACGTTAATACCTTTTTTTATTAAAGTAGAATGAATTTCTTTATGAGATAATTTTATTTTTTCTTTTATTAATCTTATTACATATAAATGATATGTTGATTTATTGCCTTCCAAAATATATGGAAGGTGAATTGGAAGATTTTTTAATTCAGTATCATAATTTTTTGCAATCTTATTTCTCTCGGTAACGAATTTAGATATTTTTCTAAGTTGACTAATTCCTAATGCAGCGTGAATATCTGAGAGCTTATAGTTATATCCCAAAAGCTGTTGTTCGTAATACCATTGTCCCTTATCTTCACCGGAAAAGAATGATCTATCTCTAGTTATTCCGCTTGTTCTTAGAGTTTTGCATTTTCTATCAAATTCTTGATCATTTGATAATACCGCCCCACCCTCACCAGTGGTAATTGTTTTTACTGGATGAAAACTAAATATTGTAGCATGAGAAAACTTACAATTCCCTACTGTCTCACCATTTCTACTAGCACCTACTGAATGTGAGGCATCTTCAATAATTTTAAAATTATATTCGGATGAGAGTTTAAAAATTTCTTCCTGTAAAGTAGGCTGACCTGCAAGATGAACAGGAATTAATATTTTTGGAAGTTTATTATTTATTTTAGCAATCTCTAATTTAATTTTTAATGTTTCAACGCTTATTAGGCTTGTTTTTTCTTCTATATCAACAAAATCTATTTCGGCGTTGCAGTAAACTGCACAATTAGCGGATGCAACAAATGTATTTGGAACAGTCCATAATATATCATTCTTTCCCAAGCCCATTGCTAGACAAGAAATATGTAACGCGGATGTTGCGCTATTAACAACGGTAGAGTAATTAGAACAAAATTGTTTTTTAAGTAATTTTTCAAATTGTTCAACAATAGGTCCATTTGTGAGAAAATCTGACCTTAACACTTTGCTTACAAATTCAATATCATCCTCGGATATACAATGTCTGCTATAAGGTATTATTTTTTTCAAAACTTTCATTATAATCCAATATTTCTGATATTTTGAGAAAGTGAGAATTTTTTTCTGATGAATATTCAAAGTCTTTCTCTACAGGCTTGCCTTTTTCATTTAGATTATTTTTTCCATATAAAATTTTAGACGAAATTTTGGACATTGGATAAATTACAAAATGATCTTTAAAATCATAGGTATTGTGAGACTCATCTTTGGCACACATTATTTCATGTAGCTTTTCACCTGGTCTAATTCCTATGTATTTAATCTTCAAATTTGGTGCCATTGCTTTTGCAAGTTCAATTATATGGATAGATGGTATTTTTGGAATAAAAATTTCACCTCCATTCATACGTTCAAAACTTTTTAATACAAATTTTACCCCTTGATCTAAGGTTATCCAAAACCTAGTCATTTTTTTTTCTGTGATGGGCAAAAAATTTGATTTTTCTGAAATAAGTTTTTTAAAAAATGGTACAACTGATCCTCTTGATCCTACAACATTTCCATATCTGACAACAGAAAATTTTGTTTCTTTGCTTCCTAAAAAACTATTGGCTGAAACAAACAATTTATCTGATACAAGCTTTGTTGCGCCATAAAGATTGATTGGGTTAGCAGCTTTATCCGTTGATAGTGCAATAACTTTTTTTACTTTGTTCTTCATTGAAGCATAAATAATATTTTCGGCACCATTTATATTTGTTTTGATGAATTCAACTGGGTTATACTCAGCAGCCGGCACGTGTTTTAATGCAGCAGCGTGAATTACAAAATCAACATTTTTCAAAGCTATTTCCAGTCTTTGTAAATCTCTAACATCTCCCAAAAAAAACCTAAGACTTTTATGTTTTATCCGGTTTTGTAATTCATATTGTTTTAACTCATCTCTAGAATAAATAATTACTTTTTTAGGATTGTAAGATTTTAATATTTTTTTTAAAAAACTCTTACCAAAAGACCCTGTTCCTCCAGTTATTAGAATTGTAGAATTATTGAACATAATTAATGTAGCTATTAAACATTTTAGAAAATAAGGATAAATATAACATAATAAATATATATTTTAATACATATTTCTTTTTATGTTTTTAATTATAATTTATTAGGTATAACTTATAGCTTTTCCCGAAATAGATTTTTTTATAAGAATCAAATAATGAAAAAAAAAGAAAAAATAATATTAAAAAAACTTAAAATAATAAAAGATATTAGCAAACAATATCAACGCTGGATGAATGATTTTTCAGTGGTTAAATATACAGAACAAAAATATAAAAAAAATTCATTGACTGATATAAGAAAATTTATTCAACAAATAAATGAGTCTAAAAATCAATTCTTATATGGAATATTCTTGAAAAAAAACAATTTAAATATGCATATAGGTAACATAAAACTTGGCCCTATTAACTACGTTCATAAAAATGCACAAATAAGTTACTTTATTGGTGAAAAAGAATTATGGGGCAAGGGATATGCAACTCGAGTTGTTAAAGAAATTATTAAAATAGCAAAGAAAAAAGGGTTAAAAAAACTTAAAGCTTCTCTATATGAGATGAATATTGCTTCACAAAAAGTCTTAGAAAAAAATAATTTTAAACTTGAAGGAGAAGCTAAATCTGAAAAAGTTTTTAAAATGAAGAGGTATAGTGTCTACCATTATGGAAAAATTTTATAATGCGCTGTGATTAAATGTTACTTCCTTTTATTTTTAATAAGTTTAGAATTATATTATAAAATTTTTAAATATTTCTTTTAATTTCAAATTAAAATAAAAATTTTTTTAGTCACAACTTTTAAATTTAATTAAAATTAATTTTTTGTAATAATATACAGTCTATATTGATACTTTAATTAAATATTATTATTAAGAGTTTAAAATTATTTATTAATATTATGTTTTGAAAAAATTTCTTTTAAAAAATTTTTTATTTTTACATTGTTGCTATCGTATAAAATAAATTTATCGAAATTATTATATTTAAATTGTTTATTCCACTCTTCAAAGGAATACTTAAATAAATTATCAATTAGAAATTGAATATAATTATCGTCTTGTTTATTAGACCAAATTAAACCCTGAGCTGGATAAGGCTTAGGCCATCCAAAAAGTAAGTCTTTTCTATCACGGGGTAAAAAATTATAAAAAATAGTCTTATTACCCCGTGATAAAGACTCATAGCCTAATGTTGAGTTAACAGAAACAATAACTTCATATCTATCAATCCAATAATAAGAATTTTGGAATTTATTTTTATTTATGAAGTGAAAAAGATTATCACCATTTATAGAAAAAAAATCTCTCTCCTCTTGATCCGTTTCTTTTCTTAACAATACTCCTAACGATTTATTTTTTTTATTTGCGTAATTTATTAGATAATTAAATAAATATTTCATACTTTCATGTGATTCTTCATAATTTTTTATATATTGAGAAATTAAAAGAATAGAATTTTTAATTTTATTATATGAAGATTGTTTATAATTATCATTATTTCTAATATTTCCAATTGTTAAAGTGTTAGTAAATATGTATTTTTTGTATTCAGCTCCAACTTCGTTATTGAAGGTTAGTATCCAGTCACAACTTAATTTAGATTTTTTTTTGTAATTTTGCAGCGTTTCAAAAATATCACCGGTCACAGATCTCGTCCCATTTTGAATTGCTATAAATATCAACTCATCGTTTTTGAAATATTTTTTAATTTCATAAAAAATAATATCATTATCAGTGTAAGTGATAATTATTTTTGGATTCACTAATTTTATATATTGAACGATATAATCTATTTTACGAAATTTTAATTTGAAAAAACATTTTAAAAATACGTATAAATTTATTTCATCTCTAAAATTTAATATTTCAAAATTTTTATTATTTAAAATTTTTTTAATTATATCTAATCTAATATTATCATAAATTAGTATTAATGACTTTCTAGGCAACTTAATTTTTTTTCTTATAGTAGAAAGTTTATATATTTTTTTAAAAAAAAATTTTACTGAATCAAAACTATTTAATTTTCGAATAGCATAAGTATAAAGTTCAATACTCATAATATATTTTTTAAATTTTTTTAATAATTTTATTTTTAATAAAAAAAGCTATATATTTTTTTCATTCTTAAAAATTCTCTTGCTTATAAGCCGACCATGACAAAATTTAAAAATAATATCACAATTTTTAAGTGTATTTAAACGATGAGCGATCATAATAATGGTGATACTTTTACCAAGATTTTTTACTGCATCCAACACTGCTCTTTCAGTTTGATCGTCTAAAGCGTTTGTGGCCTCATCTAGAATGAGAAGTTTTGGATTGTTATATAAAGCTCGTGCAATTCCAATTCTTTGACGCTGCCCACCTGACAATCTAACTCCGCGTTCCCCAATGATTGTCTGGTATTTTTTTGGTAGTTCATTTACTACGAATTTATGTAAATTTGCTATTTTAGAAACTTTTTCAACAATATTTTGATTGATTTTTTTTGGATTTACCCCAAAGGCAATATTAGCTTGAACAGTGGTGTCCGATAAATAAATATATTGAGGTACATAACCAATGCAACGTTGCCATGATCTTAAATTTTCTTTTGTTATAACTTTTCCGTCAACTTCTAATGTACCTTTTTTTGCCTCAAGAAGACCTGAAATAATATCAATCGTTGTGGTTTTGCCACAGCCAGTAGGACCAATAAATCCTACATTAAATTTTTGAGGAATAATTAAATTTATATCCTTTAACGTCATTCGCGATGTATTGGGATAATTATAATAAACATTTTTAAGAGTAATTTTTTTATTAAATGGTAAAATTCCTTTATCTTTATTTTTTCTAATTAGTTGAGTATTTTTTAGTTCATTATGCAAATTATCAATCGAAGGACCAGCAAAAGCTAGTTGAACAAGAGATGAATAAATTTGTTGAAAAGCTGGCATTAATCTATAGCCAGCAAAAATATATAAACTAATAATGGGTAAAGAATTATTAAAACTACTTTTTTTGTCTATTAAATAAAATATTAGTAACAAAATTCCCAAAAAGCTAAAAGCTTCAAGAATGTAACGAGGTAATTGTCGCGCAACACTTTCTAATAATCGGTTTAATGAAAAAGCGTTTGCAGAATTTGAAAAACTCTTAGCATAAGAATGTTCTAATCCTCCAAATTTAACTTCTTTTATAGCACCGAAGGCTTCGCTAACTACTTTAAAACGTAAACGATTATTTGTTAGCTGTTTAACTCCAATTCGGCTCATATACCTACTTACAAAATAAAAAATAAGAATATAAATACAGAGAAATGACAAGCCCGCAATAATTGCAACTTTTGGGTCAACTATAATTAATAAAATTATAATTACAATTGTAGTAATACTTTTAGAAATTAACTCTAGTAATGGAGCGACTGCACTATTAACTACTATAGATACCTCTGATAGAATAGTTTTTCCTAAATCGGAACTGTTACGAGATAAAAACCATACATAAGATTGATATAAATAATTTTCCACTAAAAATTTACTTATATTACATTCAATCATTAGAATAGTTTGCGATTGAAAATAAGTTAAAATGATTTTGAAGATAAGTGAAGTACATATTAATATAAATACAAAAGCTCCAAAAACTAAAAGAAACTGTTGATCATTTTTAATTCCAAATATGCCTAAAGCTTGAAACATAATATTCAAAATATTATTCGTTTGAATAAGAGTTGGTTCAGTAAGAATAGCTACAAAAGGTAAAATAGACGCAACTCCAAACATATCAAGCAATCCCCCTATTATCATCATTATTGATAAATAACTTAAGCGTTTGAAATCTACTAAGGAAATTATAGATATTAATTTTTTAAAATTTTGCATTGTATTTTGTAAAAGTTAATACTTAGATTAAAAATATTAGGATTTTTTATTTCAAAGAGCTTTTTTAATATCCATAATAGCTTGATTAAGATTGTATTTATTTTTCCAATTTAACTCTTTTAAAGAGTTTTTAATACAACAAAAAGAAATCGCAGCATCACCTTTTCTTTGTTTTGCAAATCTATAAGGGATAGATATTTTTAACTGTTTTTCAAATGCACTTAAAACTTCTAAAACACTTGAGCCTCTGCCAGTTCCAAAGTTATAAATCTTGAAACCTTTTTTTAATCTAATTTTCTTTAGCATCGCAATATGACCATCTGCCAAATCCATTACATGAATATAATCTCTTACTCCCGTTCCATCTTTAGTTTTATAATTTTTACCAAATACTTTTAATAATGGTAACTTTTTCTGAACAACTTTCACAATATAAGGAAATAAATTATTTGGAGCGCCTTTTGGATTTTCTTTTACAAAACCAGTTGGATGGTTGCTAATAGGATTAAAATATCTTGCAATTCTAATTGACCATCGATTGTCACAATTTGCAAGATCAATTAAAATTCTCTCATTGATATATTTACTAGTTCCATAAGGGTTTTTAGTGTTCCCTGTTTTTGCAGTTTCTACTAAAGGTAAAGTTTCATTATCATTATAAACAATAGCAGATGAGCTAAATATAAGTTTGAATACGCCATGATCTTTCATGCATTCTAACAAAGATAGAGTAGTTCCAATATTATTATTGAAATAATCTATTGGTTTTAAAAGACTTTCAGCAGCTGTTTTAAAGCCAGCACAATGAATTACAGCATAACAATGATATTTTTTAAAAATTAAACTTAATTTTTTCTTATCTTTTATATCAACCTTGAAAAAAGTAATTTTTTTTTTAATAATTTTTTCTATTTTTTTTATTATACTTGGATGGCTATTACAAAAATTATCAATAATAATTGGTCTATAACCATTCTTTACTAAAGAAAAAATACAGTGAGAACCTATATAGCCTGCGCCCCCCGTAATAAAAATGTTTTTCACTTATTTATTTTTTTATTATTTTTATTAATTAAAAAAAAAATAATTATCTTAGAAGAAAATAATCCAGATATAAATACAATGGCCATAAAAAAACTTGTTTTTTGTTTTTTATATTTATTAAAATTTAAAAATTTATATATGAATTTTTATTTTATGTCATTTTATATCTTAGCCAAATAATGATGATTTAATTTAATTTTTTTCTATTTAATTCAAAAAAAATTTTTTCAGTGCATAAGTTAACCTCTTGCAGAATTCGTGCTAGTTAAATTAATGCCTTAAAGCGTTTCTACCCCAGCCTATCAAGCCGTAGTCTACGACGGCTCTATAGGAAGAACTAGTTTTGAGGTGGGTTTCTCGCTTAGATGCTTTCAGCGATTATCTCTTCCGTATTTAGCTACCCGGAACTGCAGCTGGCGCTACAACCGGTCCACCAGTGATACGTCCAACCCGGTCCTATCGTAATAGAGGTAACTACTCTCAATATATTTTAGGACAAGTAAAATTACAAAGTTAGTTTTAAAAATTTTTTAATAATTTTATAGCTCGATCAAAATCTTTTTGCGAGTCAATATCAATGTTTTCAAGTTTACTAGTCATTTTTAATGGGACAAAACCACGCTCAGAAAAAGTTTTGTGTTTTTTCAAAATATTTATTGGAGTTAAATACATGGAACCATTGATACTATTTTTATTAAATTTGTACAATTTTTTTGAACATACGCTAACAACTTGCTTACCTGTTTTAAAAAAAATTTTAATTGCTGAAATGATTTTCTTATAATCTCTAAATGGTGAAGTGGGTTGGAATAAAAATAGGCCGTCAATTTTTTCAATATTGTTTTCATACCAATTTAAAGCATGTAAAGCTGCTGATTCGGAGGTGCTAGATTTTGTAGATAGTTTTTTTGGTCTTAACCAGGGTGAGAGAAATTTATATTGTTTTGAAATATTTTGAATTTTTAATGAATCGGTAGATACTAAAACGTTAGTAAATAACTTCCTTATTTTTTTTTCATTTATCTTATCAAAAGTCCACTGGATTAAAGGCTTATTATGTAGTTTTAGATTATGTTTATTTTTTAGACGTGTCGATCCCTTTCTGGCTAAAACTAATGCCAATATTTTCTTTCGCATTTAATTATTTTGTGCAAAATGTTTCTTTTTTATTAATAAATGAAAAATTTTCGAATAATTCCAAGACTTGATATCAAAAATGGATTATTAGTTAAAGGAATAAACTTAGAAGGGTTAAGAGTTCTTGGAAATCCCTTTGATTTTGCAAAAAAGTACTACTTGGATGGAGCGGACGAAATATGTTATGTAGATATAGTTTCATCGTTGTACGGCACGAAAAACTTATCTAAATTTATCAAAAAAACTGCGGAATCGAATTTTATTCCTCTTACAGTTGGAGGAGGGATAAAAAATTTAAATGATATTGACGAAATACTTTTAAATGGAGCAGATAAGATTTGTTTAAATTCCACACTTATAAAAAATATTAAATTATTAAAGTTAGCCTCAAAAAAATTTGGATCATCTACAATTACTGCAATTGTAGAAATAACTAAAATAGAAGATAAGTTATTCATTACATCAAATAATGGTCGTGAACTTCATTACATTAACCCCTTAGATTGGATTAAAAAGTTACAAGATCAAGGAGCAGGAGAAATAATAATAACATCTGTAGTGGATGAGGGTTTAAATAAAGGGTTTAACCTAAAAATCTTGGATAATTTATCTAAAATTTTAAAAATACCATTTTTAATTCATGGGGGCCTGGGTCATAAAAATCATATTTATGATATTGCAATAAACAGTTCTGCTTCAGGTGTGCTAATCAGTTCCTTGTTTCATTATAATTATTTATATTTTAGTAATTTAAATTTTAAAAATAAGATTGGAAACTTCGACTATATTTCTAATACTAGCAAATTAGTTAATAAAAGGAATATATTTTTGGAGATAAAAAGTTTTTTAAAAAAAAAAAAAATTAATGTTAGACTATAATACTATTAAAATTGGAATTGTGGACTTAAAGATTAATAATCTGCACAGTATTTATAATGCTTTTAAAAAAATTGGTTATAAAACTAAAATAATAAATAATAATAAAGACTTAAAAAATCAAGATTTCATAGTTCTTCCTGGTGTGGGCGCTTTTAAAGAAGGAATGAATGCATTAAAAAAAAATAATTTAATTGAGTGTTTAAAAGAAAATGTAATTGTAAAAAAAAAAAATATTATTGGGATATGTCTAGGAATGCAGATGTTATTTACAGTAAGTAACGAGCAAGGAAATAACAGCGGCTTAAATTTTGTTAAAGGAAAAGTAAAGATATTTAAAAAAAAAAGAGATTTTTCTATTCCTGTAATTGGATGGTACAAAGTAAAATCACCAGTTGAACAACTAAACCACAAATATTTTTATCATATTCATTCTTGCTATTGTGATCCAATTAATAAAAAAACTGTATTATCTGAAACAAAATATCAAGGTTTTTCTTACTGCTCCTCTATTCAAGATAAAAATATCCTTGCTTTCCAATTTCATCCTGAAAAAAGTGGAGTTAATGGAATAAATTTAATTAAAAAAATACCACAATTTTATAAATGAAACTTAAAGCATTATACGGTTTACCTAATAAAATTGTTTTTTGTAAAAAAACCTTAATCTCTAATCAAAGACCTTCTTCTACAATTGAATTTCGTAATAGTATTAATTCAAAAAAAAAAACTTTAAATATTGATAAAAATGGAATCTCTGACAGTTGGAAATACTCAATAATAAAAAAAAAAATAAATTACAAACTCAGAGAAGAAACTTTATTTAAACTTCTCGATAAGCATAGAGGAAAATATGGAAAATATGACTGCATAGTTCCTGGTAGCGGTGGAAAAGATAGCTGTTACGCCACTCATATTCTAAAATATAAATACGGAATGAGTCCATTAACTGTTACCTGGCCTCCTATACTTTATACAAATTATGGAAAGGAGAATTATTTAAATTGGATTAAATCTTGTAAAGTAAAAAATGTCTTGCCTGATAGGGATGAAATTTTGATGAAATTTTTAACTAGAGAGGCAATTATTAATTTAATGCACCCATTCCAAAGCTTTATGATCGGACAAAAAATTTTTCCAATTAAAGTAGCTTTAGAACATGAAATACCTTTAATTTTTTATGGTGAGAATGAGGCGGAGCACGGTAATAGTATAAAAGATAACTTTTCATCATTAAGAAAGATTGATTATTTTTCACATAATAGCAATAATAACGATGAACTTTATCTTGCCGGAAAAAAAATTAAAGAATTAAAAAAAATAATAAAACGATCAAATAAATATAAAACAAATCAAGAAAGCTTTAATATTTTTACACCACCAAATATTAATGAAGTAAAAAAGTTAGATCTAGAAGTTCATTATTTGGGGTATTTTATAAAATGGATTCCGCAAGAGACATATTACTATGCTGTAGAAAATTGTGGATTTAGACCTAGACCATTTAGAACTCAAGGCACTTATAGCAAATACAATAGTATAGATGATAAAATAGATGACCTGCACTATTATACAACTTTTATAAAATTTGGCATTGGCAGGGCGACTTATGATGTGTCTCAAGAGATTAGGAACGGTCACTTAACATTGGATGAGGGGAAAAAACTAATAAAAAAATATGATGGGGAGTTTCCGGATATGTATTTTAATGAAGTTATGACTTACCTCGATATCGATCCAATATATTTTAATCTTATAATAAATAAATTTAGATCACCTCATTTATGGAAATTAGATGATAAAAAATGGAAATTAAGACATACGGCTAATAAAGATGGAACAGATGACTAAATAATTATTAAAAATTAAATTTTTTTAGATTATTTCTATCGCTACCAAAATCACGCCAATTTTCAATCAATGGGTAAGTAAACACTTTATGTTTTTTGTTTTTCAAGGTCATTATTAAATCCTCAATATTACTAATATGTAATCTATTCATAATTGTTATTACTTTTTTATTAAAAACATATATTCCAGCATTTATTGAAAAATCAATTTCTGGCTTTTCTTTAAAAGAAACAAATTTATTATTGTGAGAAATTATAACTCCATAAGGATTTTTATATTGAAATTGCTTTGTGGCAATTGTTAATAAAGATTTGTTTTTTTTATGAAACTTCAAAAATTCGGCTAAATTAATATCAGAGATAACATCACAATTCATAACTATAAAATTAGTCGAAATTTTTTTTATTAATTTAATAGAACCTATGGTTCCTAAAGAATTTTTTTCTTCTACAAATTTTATTTTAAGATCAAATGATTTATTTATAGAAATAAATTTTTTAATAATTTTTTTTAAAAAAAAAACTGATAAATAAATATTATAAAAATTATTTCTTTTGATATGCTCTAAAATATATTGCAAAAGAGGCTTATTATTGAATTTTAATAGTGCTTTTGGACACTGCTTAGTAAGAAAACCAAGCCTTGTACCATATCCGCCCGCCATTATTACAACATGCTCTTTGTTTTTTTTTTTTATAATATTTGAGTTAATATTGTGCAAATATAAACCATATATTTTTTTGTTTTTAATAATTGGAATATAAGAAAGTTCATTTAATTCCCTCGAGGAAAAACTATTCAAATCTAAAATAGTTCTAACAAAAAAAGGTTTTTTATTTACAGCGTTAAGTATTGAAGAGTTTACGTCATAACCACTTGAAAAAGCTCTTCTAATATCTCCATCATTCACAACTCCCACAAATTTCTTATTTTCATCTACTATCAAAACAATCCTAAGAGAAGAAGCATTTAAATTATTAAGCACGTCTAAAATTTTAGAATCCTGAGATATAATGATTTTTTTTAAATAAATTTTATCTAATAGCATATTTTATAATGTATCGTAAAATTTTTTATTTTTATATTTTTCTAAATTTATATTTTTTATAATTGAAATAATTTTTTTAGATGTGTTTAATTTTCTATAAGGATTTATAATATTTTTACTTTTAAATTTCTTAGAATATATAAAATCTATTTTTCTTTTAATTAAATATTTTTTTGAAGAGACATCAATTATACTATTTGACTTAACTCTTCCCTTTTGCCTATTACCAATATTTATTGTAGGTTTCTTGAGAGTAGGCATTTCCAGAATACCACTTGAAGAATTTCCTATTATTGCATCTGCAATTCTAAGAAACGATAAAAATTTTTGACTTCCTAAAGTTTTAAATAAAAAACAATTAGAATTTTTTTTTGTAAATATTAAAACTTTTTTAAATATTATATCATTATAAAGATCAGCCCCTGGCATTGTAAATATTATAGATTTATCATTGAAATGATTTAAAGCTAACAGAGTTTCATTAACTAAATTTATTGTAAGTTCTTTTGTAATTTCTGGCTGCAAACACACTAGTAAGATATTTTTTTTCAAATTGATTTTTAAGGATTTTTCAAGCTCCCCTTTGCTCAAAAGTTTTGTTTTATAGATATTTTCAACTCCTAATGATCCAACATTATAAACAGTTTTTGGATTTTCTCCCATTTGAATAAGTCTTTTTTTATAAGTATTATGAGTGACAAAATGAAGATTCGACATCTTACTGATGCAATGTCTAAATCCATCATCTAATGAACCTTGAGTTACCTCTCCGCCATGAATATGGGCTATTGGAACTTTATTAAGATAGGCAGATAATGCAACTGCAAATATTTCGTATCTATCTCCCAAGACTATAAATAAATCTGGCTTACCTTTTTTTATTAAAAAGGAAATGCTTTTTGATAAAATACTCATGTCATTTAAAAGTGATTTTGATGAGCTTGCATTATTTGTTATGACAACTTTTTTGTATATCTCAACTTTTTGATTTTTAATTTCACTAAAGCTAAAGCCATGTTTTTTCGAAAAGTGGGTTCCAGTTGCAATAATTTTTAAATCAAAATAACTATTTTTTTTAAATTCATAAATTAAATTTTTAAATAATCCAAAGTCGGCTCTAGTGCTTGTTACTAAAAAAATTTTCATAATTTATTTTAGTGTAATTAAATCATTTTTATTAAAATTTTTTACAGATTTCTTTCCGATCAATTTCTTGAAAAACAAGGGAGAGATTCCAGTTCCTGGTCTTTTGCAAGTAATATTAAAATTACTAAATTTTTCATTTTTTTTTATTTTGGTTGATGCAACTATAGATTTTCTAACAATGTAAATATTTTTTTTTTCTGATTTAGTAATTTTTTTTATTTTATTACCTAAAGCTTTTTCAACTACTCTTATACTGTCAACCATAAGTTTAAATTCTTTAGGATTTAGACTTGCTCTATGATCTGGACCATTTAATTTTTTATTTAAAGTTAAGTGCTTTTCAATAAATTTTGCTCCTAAAGCGACTGCTGCAATACTTGCCTGTATCCCTAGACTATGATCTGAGAAGCCAATATTTAATTTAAAAACTTCTCTCAATGTAGCAATTGAGTTAAGATTTATCTCGCAGTAAGGAGCTGGATAAGCTGAAGTACACTGCATCAATATTATATTATTTTTTTTTGTTCCGTTTGTTATTAATATTTTTAAAGCCTTTTTAATCTCAGAAGTATTTGACATACCAGTTGATAAAATAATTTTTCTTCTAAATTTTCCTAAAGCTTCTAAATAGGGTAAATTTGTAATTTCGCCTGATGGTACTTTAAAATAGTTAAGATTAAATTTTTTTAAATATTCTAAACTCTCTATGTCAAAAGCTGAGGAAATAAAAATAATTTTTTTTTTTTGGCATTCTTTAAAACACACTTTATGCATTTCATCTGTAAGTTCTAACTTCTTTAACATTTGAAATTGAGTTTCTTTTTTTACTGATTTATATTTTTGATATTCTGCTTTTGGCGCATAGTCTGTAGCTAAGTTTTCTGCTTTGAATGTCTGGAATTTGATAGCATCTGCACCAGATCTTTTCGCAACATCAATCAGCTTCAAAGCTTTTTTTATAGAACCATTGTGATTAACGCCAGCCTCGGCAATGATAAAAGTTCTTTTATTATCAATTTTCATATACAAATTTTTGACCGTGAATCAAAATATAAGGCTTAAACTTTTCAGTTATTGTACACTTTAAAATTTTTTTAAAATAATTTTTTTTAACATTCGCATCTATCAAATAAAGATTGTTTAGATCATTTTTAGTATAGAGTTTTTTTGACCATTTATAATTTTTATTTTTTTTAATTAAAAATTCCAAGTTATTTTTTTTTATATATTTAACTACTCTTTTGAATTGATAGAATTGTTTTTCATAAGTTTTTAATAAAATTTTTTCTACAGATAGATTGGCGTTTTTTTTCCATAAAACTACATCAACTATTTTTCCATTGTCGATTTTATCCGAGTCTATCAAATGTACTGTTGATCCATATCTTTTTGCATTATTCAATATTGCAAAATTTACGCAACCTATACCTCTATATTGCGGCGGGCCAGGATGAAAATTTATAACATTTTTCGACGCTTTTTTAATTTCATTTTTTTTTAATAAATAATTACTTCTAAAACAAAGAATATAATGTCCTCTCCAGGATTTTATTCGACGCTTGATTTGCTCGTGATTAACAAGATTATTATAAATTACTGAAACATATCTAAAATTATTTTTTAGATATAAATAATATTTTATAGAAAATTTGTCACCTTTTTTACCAATAAATAAAATTTTATAATTTTTCATCAATAAAATAATGTGAACTGCTAGGCAAATTTATACATGATGTATATATTTTTTTTGCATTTGCTAAATTCATTCTTGGCACATTTCTAAAATGTTTTAACTGATGCAAAGGCTTCCAGACGGGTCTCAAAAAAATTTTGTTTTTTTGTGCTAAGCTTAATAATTTATTTCTTTTTTTTATAGAAGAATTTTTAATAAATATTGTATTTAGCCAGTTATTACTTTTAGATAATTGAGGGTTATCAATCAATCTAAGGTCATTAATTTTTGAAAATTCTTTACGATATTTGAGAAAAAGCCTTCTTTTTGATCTTAAAAATTTGTTCAAATTTTCAATTTGTGCAGATCCTAATGCTGCGTTTAAGTTTGGCATTCTAAAATTATATCCAACTGCATCATGAATATATTCCCAGCGATGGTCAATTTTTGCAGTGGTCGAGAGGTGTTTTATTTTTTTTGCTAACAATTTATTATTAGTAATTATTGCACCACCTCCACCGGTAGTTAATATTTTATTGCCATTAAAACTGAAGCATCCAACTAATCCGAAACTACCGGCGTGCTTATTCTTAAAGAAGCTTCCTAATGCTTCAGCAGCATCTTCAATAACAATCAAGTTATATTTTTTAGCAATTTTTAAAATCTTATCGATTTTGCAAATATTACCAAATATATGTACCGGCATTATAGCCTTGATTCTTCTTTTAGTTTTTTTGTTAAAATAAAATTTACCTTTTTTTATAGTTATTTTTTCTAAATATTTTTCTAATTTTGAGGGGTCAATGCCCAAAGTTTCAAATTCACTATCAACAAAATGTGGTGTGGCGCCAGAATATACTATGGCATTTGCTGTGCCAACAAAAGTAATAGTGGGCACTAAAACTTCATCGTTATTATTTACTCCACAGACAACTAGGCTCAAATGCAATGCTTCAGTACCATTAACTACTGGAATGACATACTTCGTTTTGGTGAATTTTTTTATTTGATCTTCAAATTTATTAACGAAAGAACCTATCGAAGAAACATAATTATCATCTAACGTTTTTTTAACATACTTCCACTCATTTCCACAAAAATATGGCTCATGAAGAGAATGGCTACCTTTTCCTAAAACTTTTTTAATTATAGAAACAATCTGAGAATACATTTTAATAAGTTTTATTTATTAAATAATTACCGAAACTTTTGTTATTAACATCTTTATAAAATTTTGAATTTTTATTTTTTTTAAGAAAATTTATAATTTCTAATACTCCATAATTTAAATTATATTTAGATTTAAACTTTAATACTTTTTTAATTTTATTAAAATCAACCTTATAATTTCTTTTATCTTTAATATTTTTGTTAATAACTATTTCTAAATCTTTAAATCTTTTTTTTAAAATTATAGCTAATTGAAACTTTGTATAATTATTGTTATTGCTCCCACAATTAAAAATTTCTTTTTCTAGATTTGTTGATTTCTTATTTAATACTAAATTAATAATTCTACAAAAATCTTTTATGTGACAATAAGGTCTGTAAGTATTGGGTTCATATATTTCCAATTTTTTTTTAAAAAAAGCATCCTTAACAAACTCATTTACTGTAAGATCAAATCTCATTCTCGGAGAGAAACCAAAAGCAGTAGCAAATCTTAAGATTGAGACGGAAAATTTAAACTTATTCTTTTGTAAAAGTTCTTCAATTTTAACTTTTTGTTTAGCATATAAAGAAATTGGCTTTAAAGTATAATTTTCTTTTAAAAGCTTATTTCCTTTTGTAATTCCATAATTTGAACAAGTAGAAATAAATATTAATTTCTTTATTTTGCTTTTATTACAAATTTTAATAACATTTTTTATACCTTTATAATTAATATCATGTGCAAGTTTTGGGTATTTTTTTGTAATAGGGTCACCGACAAGTCCTGCTAAAATGACAACGTAAGAAACTTTTGAAATTAATTTGCAAATTTTATCCTTGTCCCTTAGATCGCAATTAATAAATTTATAATTTTTATTTAAAAAATTAATTTTTTTTTGGTTATAAATTAAATTATCAACTCCTATAATTTGGTATTTTTTTTTTAATAAATAATCAGTTAGAACTGTGCCTATATAACCTTGTGAACCTATAACTAAAATATTATTATTCATGATATAAATGTATATAAACTTAAAATAATTTATCTCTCTTAAAAAATAGCAATATTATTTTAAAGTAATTTAATTTATCTAAAATGAACATTCTTAAAACATTGTAATTTGTATCTAAAAGTTTTTCAGTGCATAAATCAAGCCAATTGAGCTATTAGTAACGGTAAGCTTAACGTGTTACCACGCTTCCACACCCGTCCTATCAACGTCGTAGTCTACGACGGCTCTATAGGAAGAA
>Ga0164292_10000308_pt1 | contig 36707 bp, 47 predicted proteins | sample GEODES117metaG_FD_111486 | JGI IMG/M metagenome (GOLD analysis project Ga0164292, IMG submission 111486) | Eutrophic lake water microbial communities from Lake Mendota, Wisconsin, USA - GEODES117 metaG | ecosystem: Environmental > Aquatic > Freshwater > Lake | place: USA: Lake Mendota...
CGTGCGGGCCGCGTCGCCGCTGGTGTGCATCACCCACTCGACGAGCTCGACGCTGACGGGCGGGGCGGTCTCACGGCTCCAGTGCGCCGTCATGCACGCCAGCAGCGGGCGCGTCTCAAGGTCCGCGACGATCGCGGTCTCGCGCGTCGCACGCCAGGCTTGTTGCTTGGCGGTCTTGTCGGCAGCGCGGTCTTCGTACGCTGCGGCTGCGTCGGTCAGGTAGTCCCGGAATCCCATGCTGCCCTCCGTCTGCGTCGGGTGACGCGATGGAGAGACTGTACCCAAAGGTAATGCTCAGTGCAATACCCCAAGGTAACGAAACATCGCGACCACCCAAGCGAGGGGGCAACCGGCGCTTTCGGCTGGTAGAGTCGCGCGATTGTGTTGTTCGGATCGAACATGAACAGAGCTGCTCTTGCGCGTGCGACCCTGGCCGCGGCCAGCGTGGTCACCGTCCTAGCCGGGTGCGCCAGCCCGCAAGGCCCGCGTGGGCCGCAGCCGCATGAGGCGAGCGACTACCTCATCTGCGTTTCGCAAATCCGGCCCGGGGTCAGCGAGAGCGATCGCCTGCGAGGCGCGGAACAGATGCGAGTGCGCAACCTCGATTGCAGGCCGTACGCCGCGAGCATCCTGACCGAGTACAACGCCCAGGCTGGCGCACAGGCGCAGCGCGACGCCGCAATGACGAACTTCGGCCTGCAGATGCTGCGGCAGGGGCAGGCGCCAATGCCTTCTTTCCCGGCGCCCGCGCCTGCGTCCGACACGCGGGTCTACAACTTCAACGGCCGCACGATGACCTGCACGACGTCGGCCGGCTACACGAACTGCTACTGACGCCGTGAACGGGAGCGAAGGGCTGCGTCGCATCGCGGCGGTAATCCGGTGGATCGGGATAGGGTTGGCCGCGGCTTCCCTGTTGTTCGGGCTTGCCATGACTGTGACCGTTCTTGGCGACCACTTGTCGTGCGTGCCGACTATTGCCCGCGACGGATCGGTCTTGGAATGTCGAAGCCGGCTAGGCGAGATGGCAGGTGGCGTGGCCGGAGGCCTCGGCTTCGCCGCGTTCTTCTACATCGGCGCTCGAGTAACCGCCTGGATCATCGAGGGGTTCGCCGCGCCGAAGTAGGGCGGGCGAATCCCCTCGGCTACAGCACCTTCGCCGTCCAGGCCAGCAGCGCGCGGCCGTGCACCTGGTACGCCGCGCGGTCGCCGCGGGCGATTCGCCGATCGCGATACCGCGGGTTGTCGCTGATCACCGTCAGCGAGCCATCGTCCTCGCGCTGCAGGCGCTTCACGAGCAGCTCGCCGTCGCGCGAATAGACGTAGACGCCGTCGCGGTCGATCGCTGACACGCCCGAGTCGACGAGCAGCACGTCGCCGTCCTCGAAGGTGCCCGCCATGCTGTCCCCGTAGGCCGAGAGCAGCTTCAGGTTCTTCAGGCTGGTGAACGTCGTGCGGATCAGCCGCCGGCGCAGCCCCTCTTTGGACACCCGCACGAGCGTCACCACGTCGCTCGCGCCGTCACTGCCTTCGCCCATCATCGCCCGGACCCCTTCGTACTGCGGAAGCCACATCTCACCGGGGCGCAGGCTCAGCATCTGAGCTTGGGTGTGGGGCTCGCCCAAGAGGGTCAGGTTGCCGGCTGAGGAAGCGGTCGTCTTCGCCTGAATGACGGCTGCGGTATGCCCGCTCGAGTCGATCAGCACGACATCGGGCCGATCCAGCCACCCAACCGGCATCTCCGTCTGCTGCTCAACGAAGCGCGCGAAGTCCTCTCCTATCCGCTTCGTGCCCTTGAGGCAACGCGAAATGTAGTCGGGCTGGCGCTCGATCGCCGTTGCCAGGCCGACCTGCTTGCCGCCGAACTTTGTGTCGATCAGTTCGCGCAGGCGGGCGCGTCTGGTTTCGTAGATATCCACCACGACCGGAGCATCTTCCGCCGAGTACCCGCGAGTAAATGGCCCGCGGGTATTGACCGGAAGTGTACCCACGGGTAATCTTCGTGGCATGGAACCACTGCGCCAGCACCTCAACAGCCTGCCTCCGTCGGAGCAGGCCGCGTTCGCTGACCGCTGCGGCACGACCATCGGCTACCTCCGGAAGGCTCTCAGCACTGGCGCCGTTCTGCGGCCCGAGCTGATGGTTGCGATCGAGGCCGAGTCGGGGCGGCAGGTCCGTCGATGGGCCATGCGCCCGACCGACTGGCACCGCGTCTGGCCCGAGTTGATCGGCACGCCTGGCGCCCCGGACGTCCCGAAGCAGGAAGCCGCGGCATGACAGGTCTGCTGCGCTGCGTCGCGTTCGCGCGCCGCCGCCGTTCTCCGGCCGTGCGCCGCTCGCGCGCGCTCCCGTTCATCCCCCGCTGAATCGAGGTCGTCTGCATGGCCGCAGTCTCTCCTTTCCCGTCCACGATCGACCGTCAACCGCCGTCGAGAGTGTCGACGGCCCTTGCCGGACGCCAGCTCCCGATGGTCACGCCCGGCGATCCGATCGACGTTGACCCGGCGTTGGTCCACCGCCAGTCGTCGATGACTGCGGCGATCCAGCTCTGCCTGCAGGCGGCCGGCATCGCCGACAAGGAGGCACACCTCGCGCTCGGGATCGATGCCGGCCACTGGTCGCGGATCCTGCGCGGCGACGCGCACTTCCCGCTGCACCTGCTCGGCCCGCTGATGGATCTCGCCGGCAACGAGGCGCCGCTCGAGTGGTTGGCGCACAGCCGCGGCTACGAGCTGCGCCCGCTCGAGACCGAGCTCGAGCGCCAGGTGCGCGAGGAGCAGGAGCGCAACGCCCGGCTCGCCGACGAGAACCGGCTGCTGCGCGAGATGCTGGTCGGGAGGGGGCGGTGAACGACCCGTTCGGCCGCTGCGCCGATGCGCTCGAGGTGCACGCGAGCCTGCCGCGCGGGCGCGTGGTGCCGCTCGCGGCCAGCCGCGTGGACGACGACGAGCTGCAGGCCACCCCGGGCGCCGCATCTGCGATCCGATCTCACTACCGCATGGCCGAGCACGCCAAGGCGCTCGGCATGTCGCAGAAGCAGTTTCGCGCCGCACGCCGCGCCGGGACGCTGCCGCCTGCGCTGCTGAAGCGCCACCCCCGAAGCGACAAGGGAGGCTCCCGTGCCTGAACAGCTTTCCATGCTGCCGGCGCTTGACGCGCTGGTGCCTCCGCCGGCCGTCGACCCGGCGGTGAACGTGCGGTCGTTCGACCCGGTGACGAGCTTCGTCGCCGCGAAGATGGCGCGCAAGTTCGCCGGCACCCAGTGCGACACGATCCATGCGTGCCTGCGCGAGCACGGGGCGATGTCGAAGGACCAGCTCGCGTCGCGGCTGCGGCTCGACGGCGTGGCGATCGCGCGCCGGCTGGCGGACCTGCAGAAGCAGGGCCGGGCGGAGCCGACCGGAGCGACGCGGCTGTCGGCGGCGAGCCGGCCCGAGCGGGTGTGGAGGGCTGCGTGAGCCAGCTCCCCGCGCCGCCCGTCGCGTCCGACGTCGACCTGCGCGACTTCGCGTACATGCCGCTCGACGTTCGCCGCCTGCTGACCTCCGAGACCTGGGTGCTCGGCCGGGCCGAGGAGAAGATCGCCGCGATCAACCTCTGGTGCGAGGCGTGGCACCAGGTGCCCTGCGGAAGCCTCCCCGACAACGAGCGGATGCTCGCGCACCTGTCGCAGGCCGGCGCGGGCTGGAAGAAGGTCCGATCCCATGCCATGCGCGGCTGGGTGCTCTGCTCCGACGGGCGCTGGTATCACCCGGTGATCGTCGAGAAGGCGCTTGAGTCATGGGCCAAGAAGGTCGCGCAGCGCCAGCGCACGCAGCGCGCGACACAGGCCCGGTGGAAGGGGAAGCCCGACCCGACACCTCCCGACGGATCCTCCTCGGCGCATTCTGAGCAGTCACGTCAGCCGATCCCGACGGAGTCCGTAACGGAGAGCGCGACGGACTCCGTAACGGACACCGTTACGTTCACCAAGGGAGAGGGAAGGGAAGGGAAGAGAAGCTCGCTATCGCTCGCCGCGAGCGCGCCCGCGCCCGACCTGCCGCCGGCGGTGAGGCTGGCGATCGAGGCGAGGCAGCACGGCGTGCAGGTCACCGGCAGCGATCCGAGGCTGATCGCCGCGGCCGAGCAGGGGGTCACGGTCGAGACGCTGCGGGACGTGATCGCCGAGTGCGCCCGCCGCAAGGGCAGTGCCCCGGCGATCGGCTACGTCCTCGCCACGCTGCAGGGCTGGGCCACCGATGCTGGCCGGCTGACGGTCGTCGGCGCAGCAGCACCCGCCCGAGGCGGGGTCACCAACGCCGAGCTCGACCAGCTCGTCGCCAAGCTCGAGGCCGAGGCCCGGGAACGAGGGGAATCCGATGCAGCCGCATGACGCCAAGCCGTTCGCCGAGGCTCTCGCCGGCGTGTTCGATGCCCTCGGCGGCCGAGCGCCAGGCGCCGCCGGATGCGAGGTCTGGTTCCGAACGCTGCGGGCCCATCCGCTCGGCGACGTCGTCGGCGCCCTCGACGACTGGGTCACCCGGAACAACCGCCCGCCGACCCCGTCGGCGCTTGCCGACCAGCTGCGCGACCGCGGCATCGACCGCCGCGAGAAGCAGGCCGAGGCCTGGCAGGCCGAGGAGCACAACGGGCCGTGGACCATGCGACGGACCGAGAACGGCCGCCGCGCTCTGGCGAAGATCCGGGAGATGGTCGCCGGCATGCAGCGCCCCGGCCGTGGCCTGCAGCGCGAATGGGCGCACAAGATCGTCGACCGCTACGTCGACCACGACGTGCGCCTCACGAACGCCGCCGTCGAGCTGGCCTGCGATGCGCTCGACCTCACCCGCGAGGAACGCGAGCAGCTCGCCGTCCTGCGCGAGGGCAACGTCGTCGGCGCCGCACGCGCGGCAGCCGAGCGCGCACAGATCGCAGCCGCAGAAAACCGTCGCCTCGCCGCGATCGAAGCAGCACGCATGGGACGGGCAGCATGACCCTCTGCCCCGAGTGCCGCGCCGCCGAGGACGATCGGCTGCACGCGTTCTACCGCAACCAGCTGTGCTGCTACGCCCGCTCGATCATGGCCGGCGTCAAGCGCGATCGCGAAGCGAACTCCGCCGCGGTGAAACGCGCGATCCCGCCCGACGAGTGGGCGATCGTCCGGGCCCGCCTGCTGGTGCTGATCGAGCGAGAGAAGGCCGCCGAGTCGGCGCAGGAGAAGGCGGCATGAGCATCCGAGACGAGATTCGCGAGATCCTGGCCGAGGGCCGGACCCGCACGACCGCGCAACTGGCCGAGGCGCTGGGCAAGCCGCTGATCATCGTGGCGCAGCAGCTGGGCGGCATGCACGACACGGTGCAGGCGGGGGAGGGGCCGGGCGCGCTGTGGCGGCTGGATCCAACGGCTTTGCCGGCGCCGCGCCCGCCGCGTGCGCCTCGCGCGCCGGAGGCGGTCGAGGAGGCCGCTGCCGAGGAAGAGGCGCCGCCCGACGAGCCGTCGTTCGACGCCTGCGTATGGCTCGACGGCACGGTCGTGATCTACGGCGCGCTGCAGGTCGACGACCGCGTGCAGCTCACGGCCGACCAGGTGCAGCAGCTGCGCGCGCTGCTTGATCGCGTGGTGCCGGTGTGACCGGAGGCGACGAGCACGCGCACCAGGTTGCGTTGTTCGCCTGGGCCGATGCCGTTCGCCGGCAGCACCCCGAGCTGCGCTGGCTGTTCGCGGTGCCCAACGGCGGGCAGCGCAGCGCAAGGACGGCCGCCCGGCTCAAGGCCGAGGGCGTGCGCCGCGGCGTCCCGGACGTGCTGCTCGACGTGCCCCGCGGCGGCTATCACGGCCTGCGCATCGAACTCAAGAAGCCCGGCCGCTACTCCGTCACCCCAGAGCAGCGCGAGTGGATCGCCGGCTACAACGAGCGCGGCTACCGCGCTGAGGTCTGCGTCGGCTGGATCGCCGCGCGCGACCTGATCGTCGAGTACCTCGCAGCGTCATGACCCGCCGAGCGCCCCCCATCGACTGGCCTCGCGTCATCCTCGAGCTGCGGGGCGCCGGCGTCTCGCTCACCCAGATCGCCCGCTCCCTCGACGTCGGCATCGCCACCGTCCACGGCTGGCAGAACCTCGGCGCCGAGCCGCGCCACTCCGACGGCGAGGCGCTCCTCGAGCTCTGGGGCGAGCACACCGTTCGAGGGCTCGCAGCCGCCGCAATCGTTCGGGATTCCGAAAGCCAGCCAGCGTGACAATCGTCCCGTCTCCTCCTCCGCGGTCCGCCAGGACCGCTTAGCCCGGCCCCGCGCCGGGCTTCTCACATGGGGCACGCGATGAAGGGCAAGGGCAAAGGCAAGGGAAAGGGCGGCGGTAAGCGGCCGTGCTGAACCGCAGCTACAGCGCCGCGGTCAACGCAGTGCACCGCGAGGCCTGGGAGGACGCGGTCGTCGAAGGTCCGGAGAGCATCAACCGCTTCCGCTTCGCGCCGCAGGCCCCGTTCCCGGGCGTGCAGAAGCACCTCGCCATCGCCGTGCACCTCGCTCTGCGCGCCTGGCGCGGCTGAGATCGTGGGGCGCAAGTCCACGTACACGCAGAAGATCGCGGACCTGATCTGCGAGCGTCTCGCCGCCGGGGAGTCGCTGCGGGCCATCTGTCGCGATGACGGCATGCCGACCGAGGCCGCCGTTCGACTGTGGGCGCGCGACGACGTGCAGGGCTTCGCTTCGCAGTACGCGCACGCTCGGGCCCTGGGCTATGAGCGGCTGGCCGAGGAGCTGCTCGAGATCGCGGACGACGGCTCGAGCGACACGCATCAGGACGCGGACGGCAACGAGCGCACGAACGCCGAGGTTGTCGCCCGCTCGAGGCTGCGGGTCGACACTCGGAAGTGGCTCCTGTCGAAGATGCTGCCGAAGGTCTACGGCGAGCGATCGACGCACGAGCACGTCGGTGAGAACGGCGGCGGCATCCGCCTGCTGATCGGGCCGACAGCCGCGGCGTACGAGCGCAAGCCCGGCGACGGCGCATCGTGAGCGTCCTCGCCTACCACTACACGCACTCGCCGACGCTCGCGCGGTTCAGCGACGCGCACGGCACCTTCGTTCGCGGGCTGATGGGGCCCTTCGGCAGCGGCAAAAGCGCCGGATGCGTCATCGAGCTGGTGAAGTGGGCGGAGCGCCAGCCGGTCGGGCCCGACGGCATGCGGCGCGCGCGCTTCGCGGTCATCCGCAACACGTACCGCCAGCTCGAAGACACCACGATGCGGACCGTCGAGCAGTGGCTGCCGGCGAGCGCTTTCGGCACGTACCTGAAGTCCGAGCACCGGCTCGTGATCGACCGGCTGCTGCCCGACCTGCACCTGGAGATCCTGTTCCGCGCGCTCGACCGACCGGACCATGTGAGCAACCTGCTCTCGCTCGAGCTCACCGGCGCCTGGGTCAACGAGGCCCGCGAGGTGCCATGGCCGATCATCCAGGCGCTGCTCGGTCGCGTCGGCCGCTACCCGAGCGTCGCGCAGGGCGGCTGCGTCGAGCCGGGCGCGATCATGGACACGAACCCGCCCGACGACGACAGCTGGTGGTACAAGCAGTTCGAGGAGGTGCGCCCGCGGAACTGGGCGCTGTTCCGCCAACCCGGCGGCCGCTCGCCGCACGCGGAGAACCTGCCGAACCTGCGCCCGGGCTACTACCAGGACATGGCGGACTCGGCCGATCCGGACTTCGTGCGGGTCTACGTCGACGCCGAGTACGGCTACGTCCGGGAGGGCAAGCCGGTCTACCCGTCGTACGTCGACAGCGTGCACTGCAGCCCGGCCGCGGAGCCGAACGAGAAGGCCGCGATGGACTCGCTGCTCTTCGGCTGGGACTTCGGCCTGCAGCCCGCGTTTGTCGCCGCGCAGCAGCTGCCGAACGGCCAGGTCGTCGCCTTCGACGAGCTCACCGCGGACTCGATCGGCATGGAGGCGTTCGCCGACGAGGTGCTGGCCATGCTCGCGCAGCGCTACCCGTGGATCGACCACGCGAAGGTCACGAGCGTCGGCGACCCAGCTGGCCACGCCACGAGCGCTCTGGCCAAGGAGAACGAGACCTGCTTCTCGATCCTGCGCGGTCGCGGCTTCCACATGATCGACGGCATTCAGGTGATCGAGATCCGGCTGGGCAGCGTGAAGCACGGGCTGAACACGCTGGTCAGCGGCCGCCCGCGCCTGGTGGTCAACCCGCGCTGCCGAATGCTGCGCCGCGGCTTCCAAGGCCGCTACACCTACAAGCGCGTGCAGATCGGCGGCGTGGAGCCGCGGTATCACGACACGCCTGACAAGAACGACTACTCGCACCCGCACGACGCGCTGCAGTACATCGCGGCGCGGCTGTTCGGCAACCTGATCAAGGGCCGCACCGAGTCGCGCAAGCGCGCCCAGATCAACTACCCTGCGCTGGGGATCGTCTGATGTCCATGGCTCTCGCCCAGTCCGTCGCGCTGCTCCGTGCACAGGTCCAGATGCAGCAGGAGGCCATGCAGGACATCCTGGCCGGCTGCCGCAAGCAGAGCGAGGCGCTCGAGCTCATGCACGCCGAGATCACCACGCTGCGCACGACGCTCGCCCAGGTCGCGATCTCGCGGCAGGCCCCACGCAAGGAGGCCGTCGATGGCTAAACCGGCCGCACGCAAAAAGAACCGCGAGATGGGCGAGCAGCGCCTGCTCGCGCTGATCGAGTCCCGCGAGTCGAAGAGCGAGAACGCGACCGTCTCCGGCGACAACGCCAAGGCGCTGTCCTACTACTTCGGCGATGCGCTCGGCAACGAGGTCGAGGGACGCAGCCAGATCGTCATGCGCGAGGTCTACTCGACCATCGAGTGGATCAAGCCCGCGCTCCTGCGCATGTTCTTCGGCGGCGAACAGGTGGTGAAATTCACCCCGAAGGGCCCGGAGGACGTCGAGCAGGCCGACCAGGAGACGGACGTCGTCGACCACGTCGTCGTCGACCAGAACGACGGGTTCGCGACGCTCTACGCTTGGTTCACAGACGCGCTGCTGTCGAAGAACGCCTACGTGCTCGCCTACTGGGACGAGCGCACCGAGACGACCGAGAGCCGCTACCGCAACATGACGGTCGAGGAGCTCACGCTGCTGATGGAGGACCGTGACATCGACATCGTCGAGTCCGAGCGGCAGATGGTGGCCACGGCCGCAGGCGTCGAAGAGTTCTGGGACGTCACGCTGCGCCGGCGCGAGCCGCAGGGCAAGGTCTGCATCGAGACCATCCCGCCGGAGCGCATCCGCGTCGAGGGCGGCTACAAGCACGTCAGCTTGCAGAGGGCGAACTTCGTCGAGTATTGGGAGGACAAGACCATCTCGGAGCTGCGCGAGGCGGGCTTCGACGTGCCCGACTCGCTGGCCGACGAGGACGACGGCAGCTTCGCGACCGACGGGCGCAACGTCGAGGCCATCCGGAACCGCGTGCTGACCCGCACCGACGAGGACGGCACCGCCGACGACAACGATCCGGCCAGCCGCGAGGTGCGCGTGCGGACCGCGTTCATGCGCGTCGACTACGACGGAGACGGCATCGCCGAGATGCGCCGCGTGGTGGTGGTCGGCAAGACGATCCTCGCGAACGAGCCGTACGACCGCGTGCTGGTGGCGGCGCTCACCCCCACGATCGTGCCGCACCGGCACCAGGGCATGAGCGTGGCCGACGCGGTCATGGATCTGCAGGAGATCAAGACCACGCTGATCCGCGGCCTGCTCGACAACATGTACCTGGCCAACAACGGCCGGCACGCGATCAACGAGGACACGGTCAACCTCGACGACCTGCTGACCGTGCGCCCGGGCGGCATCGTGCGTGTCTCGGGCGACCCGTCGACTGCGATCGTGCCGCTGGTGACGCCCGCGCTGGGCGCGCCGATCATTCAGACGATCGAGTACATGGACAGCGTGCTCGAGAACAGGACCGGTGCCTCGCCGCGCGTGCTGCAGGGTCAGAACTTCGACGGCAACGCGCTGAACAAGACGGCCAGCGGGATCAACCAGGTGATGAGCGCCGCGATGGCGCGCATCGAGCTGATCGCCCGCGTCTTCGCCGAGACGGGCGTCAAGGAGCTGTACCAGATCGTCCACACGCTGCTGCTCAAGCACGGGCAGAAGAAGCTGACGATGCAGCTTCGCGGCAAGTGGACGGCGGTTGACCCGCGCGAGTGGCAGAAGCGCAGTGACATGCGGGTCAACGTGGCGCTCGGCAGCGGCGACAAGCAGGCCCGCATCTCCCTGCTGCAGATGATCGTGACCGCGCAGCAGGGCGTGGCCGGCATGGGCCTGTCGAATCCGCAGACGATGTACAACTCGCTCGCGAAGATCACGACCGAGGCCGGCTACCGCGACCCCGACGAGTTCTGGGTGAACCCCGCGAAGCAGCCGCCCGGCCAGCAGATGGGCCCGCCGCCGGATCCGCGCCTCATGGCCGAGCAGGCGAAGCTCTCGCTCGATCGCCAGAAGGCCGCCGAGGACGTGCGGCTCAAGGAGCTCGGCATCCGCGCCGACTTCCAGAAGGCGCAGCTCGACGCCGACGTTCGCCGCTCGGCCGCATTCCTGCAGCACCAGGTCGACCTGGCCCGCGCGGCGATGGACCGCGACTCGCGCGAGAAGAGCGACACGAACGCGCGGCGCGAGCGACTGGCTGCGCAGGGCGTCAACGAGCGCGGACAGCCGCCGCTTGCCCGTCGCAAGGTGGTGCGCCACATGCGCGGTCCGGACGGGCGGATTGCGGCCAGTGAGGTGATCGAGGTCGAAGACGACGACGTGCCGGCTGAGCCAAATCAGGAGAATCAGCAATGACGGTCCGCATCACGCAGTCAGTGACGCTCTCGCACGGGGCTTACACCATCGGGCAGGTGCTGAACCTGTCGCAGCAGATCGAGCGCGACATCGTGCAGCGCGGTCACGGGGTGGTGGTCGATCCGGGGCTCGTGTCGCCGGCCGTGATCGTCAAGGGCCTGCAGACCGGGTCGGCCCATGCCGCCGCGAATACCGTGCTGCTGCAGAACGTCGCCGACCGGATTGCTGCAAGCGGGGGCAAGCTGGAGGTCGTGTTCCCGGGCGGCGACTTCTACTACGTGCCGCCGATCCTGTGGCGCGGCCCCCCGGCGAATGAAGCGTTCTCGATGCTGTCGACGCCGGAGGGGCGGTGGCCGACCTTCCGCAGCGAGGGCGCGACGACGTTCATCTCGACGGTTGCACGCAGCGGTGCCGACTGGCTGTTCACGAACGACGGCACGCCGCAGACCACGCACCTGCGGTTCGAGAAGATCAAGTGGGCCGGGCCGGGCGTTGTCGTGCGCGACGTTCGCGGGCTGTCTGCTGGCATCAGCGCAGGGGCGACGAGCTGCACGCTACCTGCCGGCACTGCCGTTTCGGTCGGCGATGCCATCTGCATCAGCGCGGACGCCTATGCGTCGATGGTGAGCCCTGCGCCGCACTGGGCGACGGTCACCAGCGTCGCCGGCACCAGCCCGATCACGGTCACGTTCGCCGATCAGCCGACGATTACGAACTTCGCCGCGACGTCGGGCAACCTCGTGCAGGTGTTCGTCAACCAGCGCGCGGTGCAGCTCGGCGGTGGCGATGCCGCGAACCAGCATGTGTTCTTCAACGCCGGGTTCTCGCAGTGCTCGTGGGTCGACTACTTCTCGGCGGTGGCGCTGAACGACTGCACCACGCAGACGTTCCGCGACTGCTGGTGGAACTACTGCATGTTCTGCGTCGAGTTCGGCTACAACGTGGACGGAACGACCTTCGAGTCGCCGTACCCGATGTGCCAACTGTCGGCGCGCACGATGACGTTCACCAACGCATCACCGCTCGTGACCATGAGCGACACGACCAACCTGCGACGCGGCATGTCGCTGAACGACGCCAGCGCCTCAGTTGCAGCGTGCATGCCGGATCATGCGGTCATTCGGTCTATCGACAGCCCGACTCAGGTCACCATGTCGCACAACGCCGCGACGGGTGGCGCGCGCAGCACGGTGCCGACGATGGGCGCGTTCCTCTCCATCGGCAAGACCAACTCCCCGTTCTACCCACTGCAACCGGCTGGCGTTGGCGGCAACGGCGCGCGGCTGAATGCCGACAACACGGTCATCCGCAACATCCTGGCGAGCCACCTGCGGCACCTCGTCGCGTCCGACGGCCTGGCGCACGGCACGCTGACGGTGGACGGTTACTACCCTGAGTCGTGCCAGCGGCTGTTCCTGCTCGGCGCGCAGTCGGGCGCAACCGGGAATGCGAAGCAGACGTGGCGCAACGGCAAGCTTGAGAACGGCGACAAGCTGTCCGGGCCTGCGTTCGAGATCGGCAACGGCAACGGCGCGGTGCTGCATCTCGACGGACTGCTGCCGTCGGGCACGCCGCGCGTGCCGCTTGTGTCGTTCCGCAACTTCAACGGGCCGGTGCTGCGCTGGGAGAACGTCGCCTGGACGAACTCGGCGGGCGAGTCGGTCACCGCGCAGTTCTTCTGGCAGGGGGTTTCCCCGTCGCCGCAGGACAACTGCTTCTTCTGCATGCAGCGGCCGACGAACAGCGGCTATCTGCGTGCGAAAGGCAACGTCACGGGCAACGTGACGGAAGAGCTCAACGTCGTCGATACGCTGACGCTGACGCTCACCGGCAACACGATCATCGTCAACCCGCCGTGGAACAGCGCGGCCATCGGCAAGCGGGTCGCCGTCATCGCGCAGCAGAACGCCACGGGGGGCTTCACCCTTGCGTTCGGCTCGCAGTTCGTCGGCGCGACCGGGACGGCGCTCGGAACGACTGCGGCAGGCACCGCCAATCAGCGGCTCATCGTCGAGTTCATGTGGTCGGGCGGCGCGTACGTGCTCGTCGGTGGATCGGTCACCTGGCAAGCTTAACCCATGCCCCGTGACCTGATCGTCGAGGACGCAGCCTGATGGCGATCGTAACGACCAGTCAGAACCTGACCAGCGTGTCCTACGCGCAGGCCGAGACCATCAAGATCCGCAACGGCGCGACGCTGCGCGGGGAGGGCTGACGCATGGAACCCGATCCGTCCCTCCATCACATCTTCACCGACCTGGCATACGCGCAGATGCTGTACGACGCGCTGATGCAGGACACGAGCCTGTCCGACGAGCAGCGTGCCGCGCTCTCGCCGCCGCGCCAGTCGCACGGCTGGACGTGGATCGTGGATAAGGTGCGCGACTGATGGCTATCGTCACCAGCAGCACCAACCTCACCGGCGTCAGCTACGCGCAGGCCGAGATCATCGAGATCCGCAACGGCGCGACGCTGACCGTGAGCGCCACGCCTGCGACACGCCCCGGCACGATCCAGTGCATCACGTCCGGCAAGCTGCGGATCGAGAACAGCAGCACCACGGTGCCTCTGATCTTCGACTTGCACGACATGGACCACGACCTGCGGTTCGAGGCAGGGGGTGTGCTGGAGATCCGTGGCGCTCCGATGTCGCTCGCGGCCGGCACGGGGGCGGCGCAGACGTGGGACTTCACCGCGCTGTTCGGCGGCGTCATCAAGACGATGACCTACGTCGAGGTCGAGGAGAGCGCGGGCAGCGGCGTGTTCATGCCGTGGCTTGTCGTCCAAGAAGACCCGAAGTTCAACCTTAACGTCGGGGCGAACACGACCGTCGGCGGCGCGGACCCGACCGCGTTCAGTGCGGGAAACACCGTCGCCGGGCAGGCGCTGTTCTGGCACGAGACCAACCGCACCCTGCGCTGCGGCGACAACACCAACGGGCGCGCGGTGCCGGCGGGCTGCGCGGTCCGCATCCCAAACATCTTCATCAGCAACCGGCTGCTGACGAACCAGACTCGGGTTCTATCCGTCTCCACGCAGGGCACGCCGACCGGCGGCACGTTCACCATCGAGATCAGCCGCGAGAATGGCACCGTGCTGGGCACGACCGCGGCGATCCCGTTCAACGCGACGAGCGCGCAGATCGACACGGCGATCGAGGCGGTGACCGGCGTCGGCACCGTGACGCCCGGCGGTGGCCCGATTCCTACCTCAGTGTCGGTGACATGGGCCGGCGCCTACGCCAACGAGCGGCTGGGCACGCGCATCGCGAACAACTCGCTGACCGGCGGCACGAACCCGCAGGCGATCGTTTTCGAGAACGCCCCCGCCAACCTGTCGGCCATCGACCTGTCGCCGCTGGGCACTATGGACTGCGAGTGGTGCAGCATCTCGGACAAGTTCCGAATGGTCACCGACCAGTTCAAGTCCATCCGGCTGGTGAACGTCGGCATCGGCGGCGATGCGTGGCAGGCGAACAGCAGCAACGGCGGCGTCGAACTGGACGGGTTCGCGCATAGCCGGACCCCGTTCGCCAGCGTCTCGGCCTCGCAGATCGCGTCGGTGTTCGGCCCGGTCAGCATGAAGCGCGTCGTCACCGGGGCGAAGAACCCGCTGGGCTTCAACCTCAACGTCGCCCCTGCGCTCACCGCGCTCGACCGCGTGACCACCACGTTCTACGGGACGCGAAGCACCACCGGCAACCGCACGTTGCAGGTGCTGACGATCCCGGCCGGGCTGAAGCTGACGAACCTCGTCGGCATCGGCGCCTCGTTGTCGTTCACCAACCTGACCGGATGCACGATCGCGGGCTACCAGTACGCCGACACGACCCTGAACACGCAAAGCTCCGCGAACGCGATGAACGCCGTCCTGACGACGAACTGCACCGGCTGCACCTTCGCGGGATACGCAGACGCCGGCCCCGGCAGCGCGCGGAGCTACATCATCGCCACCGACGCGGCGTCGTCCAACCTCAAGGTGCTGGGCGGCGTGAGCGACGGCACGAACAACACCGCAGCCATGCTGTCGATGGCTTGCGGCGGGCTGGAGATCGCCAACGTCTCGCTGGCGAACGTGCGCAGCGGCCCGCTCATCGACCTACCTTCGACCTTCCTCGCGAACAACCTCATCGCGCGCAAGCTGTTCGCGACGTTCGCGACCGCGCAACTTGCGGCGGGCCTCGACGCGTGCCAGGGCGGCCAGTACGACATGGTGTCGAGCACGATCGCTGGCATCACCGAGACTTTCTCGGGCGTGAACGACTGGGTCGGCGGGAACTACACCGACCCCAGCCTGACTCCGACGACCGGGCATGTGACGTTCGGCCCCTTCGGTGCGGGCGCCTCGCTGGAACTGACCGGCGCGGCCTACACCGACGCGCTGGGCGCGTTCCTGCTGCCCGAGGCCGGGGACACGGCGGTGATCACGATGCCGTTCGCGATGCACGGGATCACGGGCTTCCAGAGCGTTGCGCCGTATCTGTACGTCGATGCACCGGGCGCCGCAGCGAACGTCAACATCGCGCAGGCGCCCGGTGTGCCGACGGGCGGGACGTTCACCCTCACGATCGCGAACGCGGCCGGCACGGTGCTGGGCACGACCAGCGCGCTCGCGTTCAACGCGGCGGCGGCCACCGCGCTCGCCGCGGTCATCGCGGTCGTCGGCACCGGCAACGCCACTGTCAGCGGCACGAGCATCGGCGGCGGCTACACGATCACCGGGACGGGCATCTACGCGGGGCTCGGCCTCATCGTTTCGGTCAACGGCGCCGCGCTCACGGGCGGCACCGAGCCGGGCGTCGCCTACGCCTACGGCCGGGCTCGCCTGCTGGCGGGCACCGAGACAATGGGCTCGGTCACAGTGACCGAGTTCGCCATGCGCGTGCCCGGCACCGCGTGGCCCGCCTACGCGGCGCTCACAGGCGCAAACCTCGCGAGCGCGTTCGCGGCGCTGACTGGCTACGCGGCGGGCGGCACGGGGCTGGAGATGCGCCTGCGCGTCACCGCCGGGCAGACCAACCCGTACACCAAGCTCAATCAGATCAGCCTGCCGACCGACGTCAACCCGAGCCTGTGGGTCGTGGGCGACGCGACAATCACGCTCCAAGGGCCGAACCCGACCGACGTCACGCGCGTCATTCGCGTGAGCGACAACGTGGTGCTCTACTCGTTCACGGGCGGCGGCGAGAAGACGTTCACCGTTGGTGCGAACTTCGACGTCGAGGCCTACTTCCGGCGCGAGGACGCGGGTGGCACAGTCCTGATGCGGACCCTGCCCGCGACTCAGCGGATCAACTTCGGCAACAACGGCATCGTGAGCCTGTTCTACGGCGCCGAGGTGCAGCTCGCCCAGGCGTCCACGCTGGCTGCGCTCGACGCGCTGATCCAGTCGCGGCTGGACGTGGCCGTCAGCACGCGCGAAGCCGAGTCCGCAGCCGCGGCTCGCGCCGTCACCGCGCAGGCCGAGCACGACGCCACGCAGACCGCCATCGCAGCCGTGCCCGATGCCGCCGAAGTCCAAGCCGCAGCAGCCGCAGCCATCGCAGCCGCAGAGCCGATCGCAGCCGACGTGCGCTACGTCAAGGGCATCGAGGTGGTCGGCACGGGCGTCGAGGCCGATCCGTGGGGTCCGGCGGCGTGATGAGCGCATGGGGCAAGTCGTGGGGTGCAGCCTGGGGGGCGTCCTGGGGCGCGATCGAGACGGCGCAGCAGCCCGTCGGCGCCCCCGGTGGCGGCAGCAGACGCGGCCCTCGCGTGGCAATCCGCATCGAAGGGCGCACCTACGTCGGCCCGTACGCAGAGATCGCCGACCTGGTGGCGCGTCGGGCCGCCGAGGACGCCGCCAAGGAGGCGCGTCGCGCACCCCAGCCCGAGCCGGTCGCGCAGACCAGCCGCGAGACGAAGCGCCGCGCACGCAAGGCCGCCGGCCGCTTTGACGCCGCGCTGCAGGTCATAGACGTCGGCCTGCCGCCTACGCAGCAGCTCGCGGGCATCGACCCTGCGCCGATCGCTCAGCGCGACCTGCGTGCCGAGTACCTGCGGGCCTTTGCGACCGCGCTCATTCGCGAGCAGGAAGCCGCTCAGGCCGAGGCGCAGGCGCTGATGGAGCGTGCGCTCCAAGAGGCCGCCCGCCGCGACGCCGAGATCGAAGAGGACGACATGGACGCATTCCTTGCCTTGGAGCTGCTGATTTGAGCGACGGCAACGAGAAGCTGCACGACGAGTCGAACCGCGGTGCACGCGCGGCGGCCCTGCTTGCCGAACCGATGTTCCAGGAGGCGTTCAGCACGACCGAGCGCGCCCTGATCGACAAGTGGATCAACGCCCCCATTCGCGACCGCGAGGGGCACCACGAGCTGCTGCTGATGGTCAAGGCGCTGCGGATGACGCACAAGCACGTCGTGACGGTGGCCACCACCGGGCGTCTCGCCAACCTGCAGCTCGAACAACGCCGGAAAGCCGGCAAAGGAGCCTGACCCATGGTCCAGCCCATCGCAGCCCCGGCAGCACCTGCTGCGCCGGCGGCCCCGCCTGCAGCACCCGCAACGGCGCCTTCCGCCGCGCCCGAGCCCTCCGGCCTGTCCGCGAGCCAAGCCGAGTCGCAGCTCGCCGACCTGTTCGCCCGGTCGCGCGGCGAGCCCAAGGGCGGCCGGGAGGCGAACGGGCGCTTCAAGGGCGAGGAGACCGGCGAGGCGGCCCCCGCGCCCGCGCCGGCGGCCGACGACACCGACGGCACGCCGCTGCCGGACGCCCCCGACGACAGCGCCGACGCAGCGCCCGCCGAGGACGACGACGCCCCGGGCATCCCGGGGGCCGAGGAAGACGAGCCCGCTGCGGCCGACCTGCCCGAGGAGGTCGACTACGAGCACGAAGGTCGCACGTACAAGGTGCCCAAGCCGCTGGTCGAGGGCGCGATGCGCCAGGCCGACTACACGCAGGGCATGCAGCGCGTCTCCGAGCAGACGCAACTGCTGGCGGCCCGCGAGCAGGCGATCACGCAGCGCCAGGCGCTCATGCAGGAGCTTGCGCTCCCGATCGCCACGATTCAGAATACCCGTGAGCAGATCGCATCGATCCGGGGGGCCATGCCCGACCCCGAGCAAGATCCGGTCCGCTACATGAAGCTCGACAAGCAAGCGCGCGACCTGGAAGCCGGACTCCAGCAACTGGAGCAGGCAGTCGCGAAGCGGGGCACCGAGCTCGCGCAGCAGGAACAATCGGCACGCGCCGAACTCCTGAAGGCGTCCTACGCGGCAGTCAGCCGCGCCATCCCGAAGTGGAACGATCAGGCCTATCGCACTGAGGTGGCTCAGCACGCGCTTACCCGCGGCTTCACCCAGCCCGAACTCGATGGCATGACCGACCCGCGCGTGGTGGGCCTGCTCAACGACGCGATGCTGTACCGACGCATCCAGCAGGCGAAAGCGGACGTGCGCAAGAAGCTCACCGAGGCACCGCCGGTCGTCCGACCGAGCGCGGCCAGCAACCGGGCAGCGACACAGCAGGCGCAGAGCAAGGCACTGAAGGACCGCGCGAAAAAGAGCGGGTCCACCGGCGATGCGCAGGCAGCCATCCGAGCACTGCTCGAATCGGCACGGAAAAAGAGGTAATTGCAATGGCACAAGTCACCGGCACCACCGATACCTACGACCTGGTCGGCATCGCCGAAGACGTCGAGGACGTGATCTACAACATCACGCCGACCGAGACCCCGCTCTTCACGATGTGCAAGAAGGGCAAGGCCGAAAACACCCTGCACCAGTGGCAGACCGAGGCGCTGGCCGCCGCGGCGACCAACCGGCACATCGAGGGCGACGACGCCGCGTTCGTGACGGCCGCGCCGACCACGATGCTGGCGAACTACACGCAGATCAGCCGCAAGACGGTGCTCGTCTCCGAGACCGCCGACGCCGTGCGCAAGTACGGCCGCGACACCGAGCTGGCCCGCCTGACCGTGAAGTTCGGCAAGGAGCTCAAGCGCGACATCGAGATCGCGCTGAACGGCAACCAGGCCTCGTCCGCCGGCGGCTCGTCGACCGCGCGTTCCTCGGCCGGCATCGAGTCGATGATCGCCGGCAACCGGATCCTGCCGACCACCTCGGGCACCGGCACCACGCCGGGGTTCGCGGCTGGCGTCTGGGCCGCGCCGACCGACGGCACCGCCACCGGCGCCGGCTCGACGCTGACCGAGGACTACCTGAAGTCCGCGCTCGAGGCGGCCTGGGTCGACGGCGGCGACGACAGCGTGATCATGGTCAACACGTACCAGAAGAAGACCATCGCCACGTTCAGCGGCTCGAGCAAGTTCGCGGGCAACTACATCGAGGGCGGGCGCACCCAGCAGGGCGTGCTCGTGGCCGGCGTCGACATGTACATCAGCGATTTCGGCGAGCACAAGATCGTGCTGAACCGGCATCAGCGCCAGCGCACGCTGCTGACGCTCGATCCGGAGTACCTCGAGTGCGCGTGGCTGCGTCCGATCCAGCTCAAGGATCTGGCGAAGACCGGCGACGCCGAGAAGAAGATGCTCCGCGGCGAGTTCTGCTTGGTGGTCGGCAACCCCGACGCCCACGCCAAGGTCTCGGATCTGTTCTCGGTCTGATGTAGCACCGCGGGAGCGCCCGAAGGCGCCCCCGCGTCACAGGAGCACCGGTGAAGGAACTGATCGACCACGACCCGCTGACCGGCGTCTCGACCTGGTTCGAAGCCGTCGAGAGCGAGCGCAAGTTCCGCGTGCACCACACGCAGGACGTCCAGTCGCTGCTCGAGAAGAACAAGCTGCTGCAGAACGCGCCGGAGTACAAGGCCGCCGGCATCAAGGCCGACTGGCAGCACTTCGCGCACATCCCCGACATCATCGTCATGCGGTGGCGTCAGGAGGGGATCGACGTCTTCAACCCCGACCACATCGAGGCCGTCAAGCGCAAGCTCCGCGACCCCGACTGGCGGCACCTGCGGACGAGCCTTGGGCGCATCTGACCGTCACCTCTACGCTGCGCGCCTGATCGAGTCGGGCGACGAGGAACAGGCCTTCGCGGTCCTGAACGACCTGCTGCGCGACGAGCGCGACGACGCCGAGGCGCTGTTCATGCTCGGCAACGTCTACGCGAAGGCCGAACAATTCACGCCCGCGTGGCTGTGCTTCCGGCGCGCCGCCGAGCTGCGCCCGAACCAGCACCAGGTGCTGAACAACGTCGGCATGGCGCTCGAGGGCCTGGGCCACGGCGTCGAGGCCCGCGAGCACTTCATGCGCGCGCACAAGATCCACCCGACGCACGCGAACTACCCGAGCAACGTGGGCATGACCTACCTGCTCGAGGCCGACCATGCGCGCGCGATCCAGTGGGCGGAGAAGGCGCTGGCGCTGGATCCCGAGCACGGCGGCGCGCACACCTGCCGCGGCTTCGCCCGGCTGGCGCAGGCGGACTGGGCGGGTGGCTGGGACGACTGGCGCTACGCCCTGGGCGGCAAGTACCGCGGCATCCAGGACTACGGCCTGCCCGAGTGGACCGGCGAGGCGGGCGCGCGGGTGATCGTCTGCGGCGAGCAGGGCATTGGCGACGAGATCCAGTTCGCCTCGTGCATCCCGGACCTGCTCGCGCGGGTGGATGCGGTGGCGATCGACTGCGACGCGCGGCTCTCGAAGCTGTTCCGCCGCTCGTTCTCCGATCGGGTGACCGTCCATGGGACGCGCCGCGGCCCGAAGGCGTGGGCGGCCGAGGGCGGCTGGACGCACCAGATCATGACCGGCGAGCTGCCGCGGTTCTTCCGCCGCTCGGCCGAGTCGTTCCCGCGCCTCGCGTTCATCACGCCCAGCCCCGACCTGCGCGAGATGTACGGGGCGCTGCAGCGACGCCACGCCGGCGGCAAGATCCGCGTTGGGCTGTGCATGCACGGCGGCCAGCAGCGCACGGGCCTGAAGAAGCGCGCGATGGGTCCGGAGGCGTTCGCAGCGCTGATCGAGCGCCACGGCGAGGCGTGCGAGTTCTTCTCGCTCGACTACCGGCCGGACGCAGCCGAGCGCATCAAGGCCGCCGGCCTGCCGATCCACCACTTTCACTGGGCGGTCGGGCTTGGGGCGGACTACGACCACACCGCGGGCTTCCTGGCCGCCCTGGACGTCGTCGTCGGGGTGCACACCTCTGCCCACCACGCCGCGGGCGCCATGGGCGTGCCGACGGTCGCGTTCGTGCCGGAGCGGCCGACCTGGAACTACGGCGCGGGCCTGGGCGACGCGCTGCCCTGGTATCCGTCGGTGCGGCTCTTCCGCCAGCGCCACGGCGAGTCGTGGGCGAAGTGCGTGCGGCGCTTCTCCGATGACTGGCGCCCGGAGGCGAGCGCGTGAAGCCGCTGACGATCTACGTCGGCTTCGACCAGCGCGAGGCGGTGGCCTACCACGTCTTCTGCCAGTCGGTGCTCGAGCGATCCTCGGTGCCGGTGGCGTTCGTGCCGCTGGCCGCCAACGCGGTCGGCCGGATGATGCGTCGCGAGCTGCCGCACGACGGCAGCAACGCGTTCACGTACTCGCGCTTCTTGGTGCCGCACCTGCAGGACCACGAGGGATGGGCCGTGTTCGCCGACGGCGACATGGTGTGCAACAACGACATTGCCGAGCTCGCCGCGCTGGCTGACGACCGGTACGCCGTCATGGTCGTGCCGCACGAGTACCGCACGAAGCACCCGGTGAAGTACCTCGGCTCGCCGAACCCGGACTACCCGCGCAAGAACTGGTCGTCGCTGGTGCTGTGGAACTGCTCGCACCCGTCGAACGCGTGGCTGACGCCGGCCGAGGTCGCGCGGCGTCCGGGCTCGTTCCTGCACCGCTTCCAGTGGCTGGACGCCGACGAGATCGGCACGCTGCCGGCGACCTGGAACCACCTGGTGCTCGAGCAGGAGCGCGACGACGACGCGGCGATCCTCCACTTCACCGTGGGTTCGCCGTGCTTCCGCGAGTACGCGAACTGCGAGAGCGCCGAGCCCTGGCACCGGGCCTACCGGCGCGCCATCCACTGCGAACAAGGCCTCGCCCCATGCTGATCTCCGAGGCCTACCGCGCCGAGCAGCGCCGCCTGCACGAGACGACCGAGTACGGGGTCGCCTCGCTGCAGTTCGCCCCGATCGTCTCCAACCTGATCGACTCGCTCGAGGTCGACACGGTGCTCGACTACGGCGCCGGCCGCGGCAACCTGCTGCAGGGCATGAAGACCCGGCCGCCCAGGCGCACGGTCGAGATCGAGCTCTACGACCCGGCCGTGCCCGCGATCAGCATGCCGCCGGAGCCGGCGGAACTCGTGACCTGCATCGACGTGCTCGAGCACATCGAGCCCGAGCTGCTGACGAACGTGCTCGACGACCTGCAGCGGCTCGCCCGCGCTTTCGTCTTCCTCACGGTGCACACCGGCCCGGCGAAGAAGGTGCTGTCCGACGGCCGCAACGCCCACCTGACGCAGCAGCCCGCCTCGTGGTGGCTGCCGGCGCTGCTGACGCGGTGGGAGCTGCTCGAAGCCAAGAAGATCGGCCCGGGATTCGTGTTCATCGGCCAGTCCCGCCAACAGGAAGGCACCCCATGAACTACGGCGAGCTTCGGACGATCATCGCGTCCCGCCTCGATCGGCCCGACCAGGGCACGACGATCGTCGACGCCGTGGCGGCAGCGACTGCGCGGCTGACGCGTGTGCTGAGGATCTACGAGCAGGAAGGCATCGCGGACGCGACGCTGGTCAGCGAGTACACCGAGCTCCCAGCCAACTTCAACGGAATGCGGTCGCTGTCTTCGGGGGGTAAGAAGCTCGACTTCCGGCCGCCGCAGCAGTTCCAGGCCATCGTCAGCGGCAGCCCGTCGATCGGCACGCCCATCTTCACGGTCGAGGATTCGTCGCTGCGGGTCTACCCGGCGCCGGCGGCGAGCAGCCCGCTCATCGTCGCCATGCTCTACAGCATGAAGCTCGAGGCCTTGGCGGCAGACAGCGACACGAACCCCGTGCTCGATGAGCACCCCGACCTGTACCTGGCGGCGACGATGTCGGAGGTGATGCTGCACATGAAGAACTACGACACGCATGCCGTCTGGGACAGCCGAATGAAGGAGCTCGCGATGGAGACGGTCATCGCCTCCCGGCGCAAGCGATACAGCGGCGGCAATCTGGCCGTGCGTAACAGCAACTGATGCGCATGAGCGCCAACGGAGCAACGACATGACCACTGTCTCGATCACCGGAACCGGAACCGTCACGAGCCCGAGTTTCAACGGCGTCGGCACCGTCACGGGTGAACTGACGTTCGAATTCGTCGGTTTCGACGGGAGTGGCGTGACCAACGTCACAAGCGCGATCGCAGTTGCGCTTTCGACCGGCGACGTGTACCTGCCGCCGGGATTCATCTGGCTCGTGAGCAATCTCACGATTCCCCCGGGGCGCATGCTGTACGGCCCCGGATCGCTCAAAGTCGCCGCGGGCGCCGACTTCGGCGTCGCGCTCGGGTCGGGCTCAGTCCTTGACGGGCCGACGGTGTTCGAGTCTGCCGGTGGATTCACTGGACACGCCGTGCGAATTAGTGCGGGCAGCGCGTTTGCGCGAGTGGAAAACGCGACGGTTCGAATTAGCGGCAGCTCGTCGATTGGCGTGTCAATCGAAGCGGGGGCGACCGATCCTTACGTGTCGCGAACAAAGGTTTTCCGCACTGCAGGGACGCCGTACGCTGGAATTCTGCTGCGCGGCACGATTCGGGCCTCGGTTGTCGGGTGCATGGTAGACGGTCCGACGTACGGGGTCTTCGGCTTCGGGTATCGCGATTCGATCATCGCTAACAACAAATGCACGAACAACGTCATCGGCATCGGCGCGCTGTCGCAGCGGGCGCAGCACCCGACAATTTGCTCTGGCAATACGATTACGGGTAACGCGGTCTACAACGCGAGCGAGGAATCCATCTCGCTCGATTCGACTGGCAACGAGCCCGCCCAGTGGCCCGAGAACGGCACACTACCTGTCGCGACAGTGGCCAGCGCAGCAGACACCAGCGGCGCGCGCTGCACGATCACAATCTCGGAGACGACCGGAGCGAGTAACTGGTGCAATGGCTACATGCTGATCGTGCTGTCGGGCAGCGCGGCCGGTACATGCGCCGAGATCGAGGCCTCGACGTCGAATACGATCGGCGTCAGTCGCTCGGGTGGATTCGATGCGGCGATGATCACGGCCGGGACTAAGCTGCAGATCACGCTGCCGTTCATCAACAACTCGATTACTGGCAACACCGTTCAGAGCGCGACCGACTCCTCGTGGGGCATCCGACTCTACGGGGCGTGCTGGCACAACGTCGTCGCGAACAACACCGTGACGACGATGCTGCCCCCGCTCTCGTGCAACAGCGTGGTCGACGACACGCTCGGCAGCTCTGGCGCTTGGAAGGCCGCAAGTTGGTCCGGCTTCAACTCGTTCGTCGGGAACACCATCCGGCAGCACAAGGCCAACACCGCGAGCACGTACGGGCCGATCTGGTCCGACGTCTACGGCCTCGGAACGCCCTGGGTCAATGTCTCCTACCTCGCGAAGGCTTACGCGCACTTCCGAAATGTCTTCCGAGGCAACCACATCGCAGGCGGCGCGCGGCCATTCTTCCGCGGAGCAGGCACGATCATCGAGGACAACATCCTCGCGGGCTCGAACGGGATCTACACGAACAACGCGATCAATTCGCGACTGTTCGGCAACATCAACTCCCCGTCGAACAACGTCGGGGTCTACTACGAAGAGGGCACGACCGGGACAAATATTCTCGACCCGAACGCCGTTGCGAACTTGGTCAAATCGGCCAGCGTCGGTACTGGCTACGGCTGGTGATGGCCGTGGACTTAGTCGGAGGGCGCGCGCATGTCTGACGAGTTCAACCTACTGGCAACGCTCGACGACATTGTTCTAACGCCGGAGCAGCAGGAGGAGTTCAACGCATCCGGCAGCGCTGTACTGACGCTGTCGATTCCGATAACCGCCGCGAATGGGTTTTCGCCCGCGGCGGTCGCAAAAGAACCCGGGATGCGGGTCATTGCGCCCACGCTGACCTACTCGGTCGACGCCACGCCAGGCGGCACCGGTCTGTCGTTCTTGGGTTACCCCGAGCAAAACGCTGCAATCCGCACCGCGATGAACTCGGCGTTTGCCGCGCTCAACAAGGAGTCCTAAGTGTCTTTGCCGGAACCCGGAACGCTGTCTGCGACCATGTCTGGCGGCGTCATCCAGATCACCGACCCGCTGCAATACTCGATGCTACTCGCGGGGTTCAGTTCGTTCTCGACGATCACGATGACGTGGACGCTGACCAACTCGGACACAACCGGGACCGGCGGCCCGCCGCCGGGGACGTGGCCGGTGCGCGAGCCGACGCCGACCGTGTGGGTGACGCGATGAAGGACAACCGCCAGCGGCTCGGGTTTGAACTCGGGTTCGCGCCCGACATGGACCCGCTCACGCCCGGCGTGGTAACCGACTGCCGCAACTTCATCCCGACGACGCGCGGCATGCAGGCGCTGCACGCGCCCGTGTTTGTGGCGGGTAGCGTCTTTGATGGCCCGATCTTTACGACGGAGCGCATCATCGCGTACGGGTTCCGCGCGCAGTCCGAGACGTTCGCGCAGAACGCGGAGTACGCGGCGACCAAGGACGCGCTCTACCTGCGGATGGACCGTTACTCAAACTGGGTAGACATCACGTCGGCGAGCAAGTTGTACAACTCGGGGTTCTGGACGTTCACAAACTTCGGCACCGTGATGATCGGCGCCGAGGGCGGCGAGGTGCTGCAAGCTCCGAGCCCGAACGTACCGTACGCGCTGCACACGCTACCGCTCATCAGCACCGGCCCCACGAAAGCCACGCCGATTGCCGGCGCGCCGACCTGCTGCATCGTGACGAGCGCCGAGCGGTTCGTGCTCGCGTTCAACGGGCGCGGCGGCGACGGCGATACATGGAACTGCTCGGCGCGCGACGACCACACGTCGTGGACGCTCAGCCCGGCGACGCTCGCCGCGCAGGGTCGTCTGGTGGAGCCTTACGGGCCTATCACCGCCGCGCTTCCGATGGGTAACGACGTAATCGCCTACAAGTCCGCTGGGGCGGTCCGGGGGCGCTTCGTGCCGGGCGACGCCGAGGTCTGGAAATGGGCCAGGCTGCCGGTGCGCATCGGCGCGGCGAGCCCGCGCGCGGCGTGCCAACTGCCTGACGGCAGGCACGCCGTGATGAACGCGGAGTCGTGCTGGATCTTCGACGGCACACAGGCTGTCGACGTGCTGGCCGGCAAGGCACGCGACTGGTTCCAGTTGAACGCCGCGAACACCAGCTACCAGTACGGCGGCATGGCTACGGTGTACGACGGGATCACCAACAGCGTCTGGTTCACCTTCAGGCAGCCGAACGAGGTGCTCGCGACCTACGCGCTCGTCTATCACCTGAGTACCGGCAAGCTCGGGCTTGTCGCGCTGCCCGCCGACCTGATCGTCGAGACGGGCGACATCTACGGCGGGTACAGCACGGTGCGCACACCGGGGTACTTCGAGTCGAACACGCACCGAATGCTGGCCTTCGGTAACGTGACCGTCTCCGGCGGCACGATAAGCACCGCCAGCGCGCAAGGCGGTCCGAGCTACCCGGTGCCGGTGTACATCACGACGGGCGACACGGGTGACCCCTTCGACCTGATCGACGTGACCGGCGTAAAGCTGGACTTCGTGCGCGGCAACGACGCAACCGGAACCTGCGGCGTGCAACTTCTTTCGCGAGACACGCGCGACGACGCGAGCATCGCCAACGGCACCGCCGAGATCAAGACCGCAACGCATATCGCGGGCGGTGACCGCTACGCGGCCCGGTCGAGCGCGCATTGGCACCGCGCGCGGGTGCTGCCCGGCGCCGGTCGCATGGATCTGTCGGGCGTGTGGCTGCGCGCCGCCACGACTAAGTCGGAGCGCGGGGGATGATCAAGGAGTTCTACGGCTCGACCCTCGACCCGCGCGACGCCTACCGCATAGACGAGCTGGCGCGCGAGCACGGCACGACGCTCGAGGCCCTGATCGCCGGCAAGATCAGCGCGACCAGCCGCGCGACCGCGCCGCCCACCGGTGGCTTCTGGTCGGCCGGCGACTTCGTGCGCAACGCAGCTCCGGCGGAACTCGGCACGGCGGCGAGCAAGTACGTCGTGCTTGGTTGGGTCTGCACGGTCAGTGGCACTCCGGGTACGTGGCTTCAGTGCCGCGCCCTCACAGGGAACTAAGGCTATGACTTACGAACAGTTGATGGCGATGTACATGGACCCGCGCCAGATTGCGCCGGATGGCGCGAGTGGTGCGCCGATCTACGCGTCGACCGGCGAGGGCGGGGGCTCGTACATCGTGGGATACCAAGATGCGGGCGGGCAGCGCGACCCGTACTTCAACCTGGACGCGCAAGGCAACTACACGAAAGATCCTGGCGCGCGGAACGTCTTCTATGACTCCAGCACCGGTCAATTCGTCGTGACGCAGGGCGACATGGACAGCGGGGGTATTCAGCGTTGGAACGTCAACCAACAGGGCGTGCAGGATCTGGGGTTCGAGGCCCCGCGTTCGTTTGGCGACCAACTGCGGAACGCAGCGCGCAACGCTGCCCCGTACCTAGCCGGCATGGGCGCAATCGGGCTTGGTGCGGCGTACCTGCCGGCGCTGCTCGGCGGCGGTGGCGGTGCTGCGGCGGGAGCGGGTGGTGCTGCGGCTGCCGCGCCGACGCTGGAAGCAGCCTTGGCGGCCCTGCCGTCCTACGGTGCTGCTCCGACCATCGGGGAGTCGGCGGCGGCCATAATGGCTTCGGGTGCCCCCGAGACGGGCGGAATGTTCAGCGGCGCGCTCGGCGGGGGCGCCACGGGCTTCCAGACGGCCGGGGGGGCGCTCAGCGGTGCAGGCAGCGCAGCAGGCCCGCTCGGCGGCTCGACCTTCGGCGGCGCGCTCGGAGCCGGCGGGGCGAGCGCCCTCGGCACGGGCGGCGGGTTCCTCGGGCCGGCGGCCGGCGGCGCAGCGGCGAGCGGCCTGTCGGGGCTGTTCAGCAACCCGCAGCTGCTCGGCGCCGGGCTCGGCGCAGCAGCCGGTGCGCTCGGCAGCGGCGACCGCACGCAGACGCAGCAGACCCTGATGGACCCGGACGCGCGGGCTTACCTGAACTCGTTCCGCAGCCGCGCGGAGCAGGTGGCCAGCCAGCCCTACGTCGCGCCGTCGTTCAGCCTGACGCAGGGCCCGACGGCTGAGCAGGGGCAGGGCACGGCGGCGCTGCAGGCCGCGATGGGCAGCCCGATGACCGGGCAGGCGAACAGCGTGTTTTCCGGCTTCATGGACGGCAGCCGCGACGGCACGTCCGCCGGCAACGCAGAGATGGGCGCGGTCCGCGGGCTGGTGGGGCAGGGCACGCAGGCCGGCACCGCGGCGCGCAACGAGTATTTCGGCCCGAACGTGTTCCTCGACCCGATGATCGCCGCGGCGCAGGGCGACCTGTCGCGCAGCTACGCGAACACCGTGGCGCCGAAGTTCAGCAGCGGCAGCTCGTTCGGCAACAGCGGGCTCGGGTTCGCCGAGGTCGACAGCCGCAACGACCTGATGCGCAACCTCGGGCGGATCGGAACCGACCTGCGCTTCGCCGACTACAACCTGCAGGCCGGGCTCGGCGAGCAGTACGCGGGCCGCCAGGACGCGATGACGAACAACAACCGCAGCTTCGCGCTGCAGGGTGCGAACACGCTCGGCCAGCTCGGCGAGAGCGCGGCGGGGCGCGCCGACACGATGTTCACCGGCAACCAGAACCGCGCGCTGCAGGGCGCGCAGCTCGCGCAGCAGGGCGTGCGCGACCAGGCCTCGATGGGGAACACGCTGTTCGGCCAGGGCGGGACGCTCTGGAATCAGGGCCAGCAGAACATCCAGAACCAGTGGCAGGGCTTCACGAACCAGCAGGACTACGCGCGCAACCAGTTGAGCGCGATGAACCCCGGGCTGGGCGTCGGCATGAACGCGGGCACCAGCGCGACGATCCCGGGCAACCCGTGGGCCGGCGCGCTCGGCGGCGCGGTGCTCGGCGGCCAGTTCGGCAACTGGATGACCGGCGGCAGCAGCACCGGCCAACGCTCCCCCACCAGCATCTTCGGGTGACACCATGATCGGCGGACTCTTCGGCGGCACAGGCGATCCGGACGCGGACGCTCGCAACCAGGCACTGACGCTCTTCGGCGCCTCGATGCTCTCGGGCGCGGGCAGCGGGCGGAACTTCTCGTCCATCCTCGGGAACAGCGTCGCGCAGGCGCAGGCCGGCTACGGGCAGGCGCTCGACGCGCGGTCCAAGCGCGACTACGTGCAGTCGCTGATGGCCGACCAGCAGGCGCAGGCCGAACAGCGGCGCGCGCAGGTGGCCGAGGTGACGCGCAAGGCCACGGCGGCCGAGGAGCTGCAGCGCGCGCAGCGGGCGTTCTGGGCGAAGGCCGGCGGCATGGGCGGCATGCCGGGCGCACCGGGCATGCCGGGCGCACCCGCCGCGCCGCAGCCGATGGGCTTCCGGGACGCGAACATCGCGATCACCGGCAACGCGCCGCCGGGATACGCGCCGCCGCAGGCCGCAGCGGGCCCGGCTGGCGGCGGTGGCATGCAGATCACGCCGCAGATGTTCGCCGAGGCGCAGATGCTCGGGATCCAGCCCGAGACGCTGAAGCAGATGGCCGAGGCGCAGGACTGGGGCCGGGCGACGGTGGCGCGGATGATCAACACGCGCGACCCGGTGACAGGCCGGAACGTCCAGCAGGGCCTCGACAACCAGGGCCGCCCGGTCGGCGCGGGGTTCGCCACCGAGTACAAGCCGCAGCTCGTGAACCAAGGCGACCGGCAGACGGTCGTCGACCTGGAGAACGCGCGCGACGGCCAGTCGTTCGGCATGAACATGTCGCCGGGCGAGCGCGATGCGTCGGCGCGTGGGTGGGCAGGCGTTCGGCAGGCGGCCGACCGATTCCAGTTCGAGAAGGACCAGGCGAAGAACCCCGCCGCGGACAAGCCGCCGTCGGGCTACCGGTGGACGCCGGACGGTGGGCTCGCGTTCGTGCCTGGCGGCCCGGCCGACCCGGCTGTCGCGCGCCCTGCGGCGCCGACCGAAGACGAGCGCAAGGCGGCCGGCTGGCTCATGCAGGCGAACAAGGCCTACGCCGACATGCTGCGGGCGACCACCGCCAATCCGGCCGCCTCCAAGCCCGGCTGGATCGAATCCACGCCGCTGCTGCCTGAGGGCATCAAGAACGCGAGCCGTTCGCCCGAGCGCCAGCAGTTCAACCAGGCGGCGAGCGCGCTCGCGGAAGCCGTGCTGCGCGCTGCGACCGGCGCCGGCCAGAACGAGTCCGAGGCGCGCCAGAAGGCCGCCGAGCTAACGCCGCAGTGGGGCGACGGTCCGGAGGTGATCGCGCAGAAGAACGAGTCGGCCCAGATGTACCTGAACGCGCTGGCGTCGCGCGCGGGGCGCGCTGCCCCCGGCGGCGTCGCGGCGAACGTCGGCGCGCAGCCTCCGCAGCAAGGCCCCGCCGCGCCGGCCACGCCCGCCGCCAACGCCCCGAAGCCGAAGTCCCGCGTCGTCAAGCTCGACGACGGCACGTCGGTCGGCGCAGACCTCGGGCCGGGCGGCAACTACTACGTGACCCGCGGCGGCAAGCGCTACCGCGTCGAGGAGTGACCGATGGCCCGTCTCGTCCCTGTCGATGACGAACCCCAGCAGTCGACGCCCGGCGCCGCGCGGCTGGTGGAGGCCGGCCCGCGCGACAACTGGGAGCGCGCAGGGCAGGCAATTGCAGGCGCGCCAAGCATGGGCCGCCAGCTCGGCCTGACCGCCCGCGTCCCGCTCGACGCGGCGGCCGGCCTCATCTCGCCGGTGACCGACGCGATCACCTCCGGCTACAACTTGATGACCGGGCGCAACGTGCAGCGCCCGAGCCAGACGTACCAGCAGATGATCGGCAACGTCTTCCCGACGCCCGAGACCGGCACCGAGAAGTTCTCCAACGCCGTCTCGACCGGCATGACCGGCACCGGGCTGGTCGCAGGGGCGGCGAAGGCCGCGCAGCCGGTGAGCGCCGCCGGCCGCGAGATCGCGCGCCTGCTCAGCTCGAACATGGGCGCGCAGGTCGCCGGATCCGCGTCCGGCGCCGGCGCGGCCGACCTCGCCTCGCAGGGTGGCGCCGACCCGGTGACCTCGCTGGCCCTGGGTCTCGCCGGCGGCATGGCCGGCTCCCGAGCCTGGGACGCCGGTACGAACGCCGCGCAGCGCGTGGGCGGCGCGGTCCGCGCGGCCACCGGCGCCGACACCGCCGACGTGCAGCGCCGCATGACCGGCATCGCGAAGGAGGCAGGCATCACGCTCGAGCAGCTGCCGGCCAACGTCCGCGGCGAGTTCGAGTCGCTGGTCGGCCGCTCGCTCAGCAGCAACCAGCCGCTCGGCGAGGAGCAGGCGCGCCGCTGGCTGCAGCTGCAGGCCGCCGGCGTCAAGGAGCCGACCCGCGCGATGGTCAGCCGCAACCCGCAGGACTGGGCCGAGGAGGACCGGCTGCGCAAGCTCTCCGGCATCGGCACGCCGCTGCAGGAGCGCTACGACGCCGCCGGCAACGCGATCCGCAACGCGATCACCCCGGAGGTGATGCCCGGCGACGCGGCAACCGGCAACACCGTCAAGCGCGGGCTGCAGAGCGTTGCCGACAACCTGAAGGCCACCCGCACCAAGGCGTACGCCGACGCCCGCAACGCTCCCGAGGTGAAGGAGGGCGTCCCGACCGAAGGCCTGCGCCAGTGGTTGAACACCACCGAGCCGCGGTGGTCGGTGCAGCCCGAGTACAAAGCGGCGCTCGCCGAGCTGCAGCGCCTGTCCGGCGATCGGCCGTCCATCACGCAGGGCAACCACGAGGAGCTGCGCAAGTTCGTGAACTCGCTGGCGGCCCGCGACGGCGGAAACGCCGGGGTGATCTCCGACATCAAGCGGCGCATCGACGGCTCGCTGCTCGACGCCGGGAAGTCGCCGGTGTTCCGCGAGGCGCGCGAGCAGAACACGATCTACCGATCGACCGTGACCGATCAGGGCATCGTCTCGGACCTGCTGGCCAAGAAGGGGCCGCTCGACCAGAAGGTCTGGACGGACGACGTCTACAAGAAGGTGATGGGCAGCGGCGTCGACCAGATCAAGCAGCTCAAGAACGCGCTGGTGGTCGGCGGCCAGGACAAGGCCTGGGGCACGTTCCGCGACCGCGCGCTCGAGGACCTGTCGACCACGCTGAACCAGGGCGAGACGACGGCGAACCGGGCGGCGAGCTTCATCCGGAAGTTCGACAACAACGCCGAGCAGCTCGCGGTGATCCTCGAGCCGGCCGAGTTCCAGCGGGTGAAGGCGGCCCGCGATGCGGCCGAGTACACGATGACCGCGACCCGTGATGCGCCGACGAACCCTGCGAACACGGCATCCCAGCTCGTCGAGTACCTGCGCACGGCGCTGGCGCCGCTCGGGCGCGGCTTGAACACGCTGGGGATGGGGCTGCCGGGCGCTGTGATGGATGCCGGGCTCGGCTCGATGGCCGCGCGGCGTCAGGCGGCGGAGATCAACGCCGCCATGCGTCCGCAGATGATCGGCCCGGGCGTGCGTGCTCGCGCCGCGCCTGCGCTGACCGGCGGGCTATTCGGGCCTCTGCTCGGTGCTCAGCCCACTGACGATAGAGCTCGGTGACGAACCCCAGCGTGAACGGGTTCACGCCGATGACGAACGCCCACGCGATGACCTCCCACAACTCCACGCCGACCTGCCCGAAAACGATGAACGAACCGCCAGCATACGCCGGGCCGCAGGGGACCGCATGACCGACGAGGAGCGAGGGATGCGATTCAGCCGCGAGGTACGCATCGGCGAGCTGATCGCCGCACTGCTCGCGATCTCTGCGATGGCGACCGGGTACATCGAGCTGCGAATCAAGCCGCTCGAGCAGCAGATCGCCGCAGTGGACCGGGCGCGCGTAGCCGACCGCGAGTCGGCGAACGAGTTCAAGCGCGAGCTGCGCGGGGACTTGCAGCGGTTGGAGTCGAAGTTGGACCGGCTGATCGAGAACATCCCGCAGGTACGGAGGACGCAATGATCGACCCCACCCCGCCCGGCGCACGCATGCGCTGGATCTGGATCGTGCTCGCTGCCTCGACGGCGGTGCTGGTGTGGCAGTACCCGGAGCAAGCTGGCGTGCTGGCGTCCAAGATCAACCGGATCGCGCTTGGGGCGGCGCTCGGGGTCATGCTCGACCGTGCGGTGTTCCCCTACGCGCGGCCGAACGAGGTCGACGACGAGGCGGCGTGGATGTACCGGCGGGCCGCGCTGATGATCGGCGGCATGCTCGCCGCGGCGCTCGCGCTGTGACGACCGATCCGCGCGACCCGGTGCGGGATCTGCTGGCGCTGGTGGAGCGCGGCGGGTTCATCGAGGGTCGGCGGCACCCGACGTTGGCGGCGAAGGTGCGCTGGGCACTGCTCGGGTTTGTCGCCGGGGTGGTCGCGACCCTGTGGTGGGCGGCCGCGGCTTCGGCCCAGGTGCCGCCGGCTGCCGAGGCGTACCGACGGGATCTTGTGCGGGCTGCCCAGGACGTGTGGGGCATAGACGCGCCGGTGTCGCTGCTCGCCGCGCAGCTCCACGCCGAGTCCGGGTGGCGACCTGGTGCGGTCTCGCCGGCCGGTGCCCGGGGTCTCGCGCAGTTCATCGACTCGACCGCCGCCGACGTCGCCAGGCGCTACGGCGGCGGCCCGGCCAACCCGTTCGACCCGCGCTGGGCCATGACCGCGCAGTCACGCTACATGCGCGAGCTGCACGCCGCGGTCGCAGGCGCCGCCAACCCGTCCGAGCGCATGGCGTTCGCGCTCGCCGGGTACAACGGCGGCATGCGGTGGGTGCAGCGCCGCCGCGCCGCGTCGCCGACGCCCGAACGGTGCTTCAACGCCGCGTGCGACATCAACCCGGGCATCACGGCGGCCAACCAGCGCGAGAACCGGGCCTACCCGCGCCGCATCATCCTGGAGCTGATGCCGCGCTACCACGCCGCCGGCTGGGGCGGCCCGGCGCTGCACGCCCGCTACCTCGGAGGCTGATGCATGTTTGGACTTGCACGTCTGCAATGGGTCGGCTTTGCGCTGGCCGTACTGGTCGTGACGCACGGCGGGGCCTATGCCGCTGGCTGGTTCCGCGGCGTCGCCAGCGAGCGCGCTGTCTGGCAGACCGAGCGGTCCCGGGTCATGGCCGAGGCCGCGGCGACCGCCGAGCGCCTGCGCGGGGAGGGCAAGCGGCTGGCTGCCGAGCTTGAGCTGGCCCGGGCCGAGGTCCGTACGGTCTACGTTGACCGGCTGCGCACGATCTACAAGACGGCCAGCCCGTCCGCGCAGTGCCTGTCGCCGGACGTCACCGCGGCCCTGAACCGCGCCCCGATCCGCGAGACAGTCGAGCGCCCCGGCGAGCCGCCGCGCGCCGTCGACCCGCCGCCTGCCACCGGCGGCACGTCCGAGCTGGCCGCCGCCGAGTGGATCGCCGGGGCCCAGGCCGCGCACGCCGAGTGCCGGAACCAGGTGCAGCGGCTGGCCGACTGGATCCGATCCGTCACCACGAGCACGCCATGACCCGCATCCTGATCCTCTGCGCGCTGCTCGCCGGCTGCGCCACGACCACGCCCGTCGATTGCCGCATCCCGGCGCCACCGGACGCGCTGCTCGCCGTGCCGCCGCCGCTGCCACCGGTGCCGGCAGACCTCGTTCCGCCATCAGGCGAACCGCGCCGCCAACAGTGACGGCGCGAGCACGCTCTTTCGAGGCGATCCCCGGCTCAGCCGGAGGGGAACCCGGCCGCTTGTGAGTTCATCCGCCGGCCGCAGGGTCGGCGGACTTCTCAGGCATCGCTCGGCCGATCTCAGCGGCGGCGCGGACGATGGCGCGGCGCTGTGCGGCGTCGGGGTCGTTCCCGCATGGCTCGGATGTCGTGCCGCCGCCCCACTCGCAAAACCTGGCGTCTACACTCCCGAAAATGTCGATGCCCAGCCGAACCGCCAGCCTCAGCGCGTCGCCGTCGTCGGTCAGCGGATCCCAGAACCACGCGCATCCGGAAACGCCCAACTCCCGGACATACATCCGCCTTTCTACCTCCTCGTTGAACGCCAGCCACTCCAGCCCCGCCGCCTTCGCGGCCTGTTCCAGCAGCTCGCGATCCGCCATCACTCCCTCCCTGCGCGCAGCATCGCCACATAGTCAACGTGCGGGCGCATCCGCGCAATCTCTGCGCGCAGCCGCTCGATCTCGCTCGCGGCGTAGGCCAGCGCCGCGCGGATGTCGTCCGCAGTCATCTCGCCGGCATGCTTGCCCATGTACGTCCACGTAGTGGAATCATCGCTCATCACCATCTCCCGTTGCCTGTCCAATATTTCCGCGCGACACCTCAGAAACCCCGGTGATTCCGGAGCCTATCGCCGCCGATCGTATTGGACGGCGTGCGGTGAAGATCCTTGTGCCATGCGGCGTGGCGGGCGATCGGCGCAGAACTGACCGAGTACCTGAACCGCCCGGAGACGCCCTATCCATGCGGCCCCGTCGTCCAATATTTGACGATCGTCCAATACTCAGGCCGATTTCGGCCGCTTCATGACCGGCCCGGGCACGACCGGAACCACCCGGTCACGCAGGTAGCCGCGCGTCGTGCGGCGGTCGCTGTGGCCGAGCAGCGCCTGCGGGTCGATGCCCTGCGCGTCGGCGTCCGTGCCGCTCATGGCGCGTAGGTCGTGGATGTTCGCGCCGGTCACGCGGGCGCGCTTGCACGCCGCCTTCCAGCGCTTGTACGCCATCGCATAGGTCGGGGCGCGGAACCCGAATAGGTACGGCGGACGTAGCGCCAGGGGCTTGAGCGCGCGGGCTGCAGCGACTGCCTCGCGCAGCTCCTGCGTCCAGGCGACTGTGACCCGCGCGCCGGTTTTCTGCTGCTCGAAGTAGATCCCGTCGGCGCCGATGTCCTGCGTGCGGATCGCCAGCACGTCGCCCACCCGCTGGCCGGTGGCGTAGCACAGCGCCATGACCGCGCGCAGCAGCGGGTCGGCGTTGGCATAGATCGAGTCGTACTCGTCCACGGTAATGCGCCTGGTGCGTGGCGCGAGCTTGATCCGCTCGACGCCTGCTGCCGGGTTCGTGACGAGCAGCTCGTCGTCTACGGCCTCGGCCATGATGAGCGACAACACAGTGAGCGCGCGGTTCGCGACGGCGGGTGTGTCCTGCAGCTCGCGGCGCAGGTCCTTCACGTCGCGCGGCGTCATCTCGTCGGGCGACAGGTGGGCGAGCATGTCGCGCAGCAGCGCGGCGCACAGCTTGTACTGGCGCTGCGTCTCGGCCGCCTTGGGCTTGCCGGTGCGCTTGTCGCGCAGGATGCGCGGGAGCATGGTGTCGATGAGGGCCGGCATGCGGCCAGTCGAGCGGCCGGCGAGGCGGGCATATTCGCGCAGCGCCTCAGGCAGCTCAGCGCCGAGCCGCGTCCACTTTCCGCGCTGGACGAGGTAATACGCGCTGTGCCGGTGATACACGCAGGGCGGTAGGTGCCGGTCGTGCTTGCGGGGTCGGTTCATCTGCGTCTCTCCGGAACACCACGATAGACCCATCTGGCCTGGTGCGATACGCCACCCCGAGCGCGTCGAGGACACGCGCTTGTGCCTTGTGGCGCGTGCGGCCCGTCAGCAGCGTGAGGTCGGCGGGCGTGAGAATCACGGCTCGCGCACCCCCAACGCCGCACGCAGTGCCGCACGCATGGCTGAACGCGCGTCGTCGTCGATGTCCGCCGCGTCGTACTTGCTGCCGTCGATTTCCGCCCACTCGCGCGTGTGTGCCTCGCACGCCGC
>Ga0164292_10000309_pt1 | contig 36674 bp, 35 predicted proteins | sample GEODES117metaG_FD_111486 | JGI IMG/M metagenome (GOLD analysis project Ga0164292, IMG submission 111486) | Eutrophic lake water microbial communities from Lake Mendota, Wisconsin, USA - GEODES117 metaG | ecosystem: Environmental > Aquatic > Freshwater > Lake | place: USA: Lake Mendota...
AGCGGCGACAATAGTTGGGGGGTAGCCCCCTGCGAAGATAGCTCGATGCCAGGTAAAACATTTTACCTACGAGAAAAGCCACCCATTGGGTGGCTTTTTTTATGCCTTGCTGCTTTGGTAAAGCTGCTTAGGTGTTTTACTTGCAGGAGTCGCTTTCACGTGCCAATCAGGAAGGGGCTATGGGCTAATGCTGGTCGTTATTTCTGGCAAGCCTATCGGCTGTGGTTGCGCGCTGATTGCATCGATTTAAGTGCGGCTTTTGCTTATCACACGCTCCAGTCTTTTTTCCCGGCGCTGCTGATTGCCTTGTCCCTTGCTTCTCGGCTTCTAGGCCGCGACCCAGGGCTCTTGGATCGTCTTGTCGACCTGGCCGGAAGGGTTCTTCCGGAGGGTTCCTTGTCTTTGTTTGAGGAGACGCTTCGTCGGTTCACCTCCCAAGGAATTGGGGCGGGGGTGTTGGGACTTGTGTTATTGCTTTTGAGTGCCAGTAATATCTACCTTACTTTGCAACGTGGTGCCGATCGGCTTTGGTGGAATCGGCCCTTTGGTTTCGATGGTCTTCCCTGGCAAGAGTTGGTGTTTCGTTATTTTCGGTTGCGCTTGAAGGCCTTGGGGCTTTTGTTCGCTGTCGGCTTGCTGATTGTGATGGATCAGTTTGTCAGTAATGTAAGGCTCTTTGGATCATCTGCGTTGCGCGGTTGGCTGTTGTCTTCTCTGCCTGGCCCGCTCAAGTGGTTGGTTACTGTTTCCTTCGGCGCCGATGTTTTTGTGACGTTGGTGATCAGTTTATTCGCCGCCTTGCTGTTCCTTTGGTCCTTGCCTTCTCGGCGTGTTCCGCTTCGGTTGATGCTGCCTGGCGCCATTTTGCTAAGTGGTGGCTTTACGGCCTTGAACTTGGCTTTGGCAAGAAGCTTATGGATCCTTGGTATTCGCTTTCAAGCTTATGGTGTTGTTGGCGGCTTTCTTCTTTTAACTCTATGGGTATGGCTTGTTGGAGTTGTCATTTATTTCGCTCAATGTTTTAGTGTGGTTGTCGTCCGACGACAGGGGGTGGGCGATCCGTACTTTCAGGCCTAGGGATGGAGAGCCTCCAAGGGGGCAGGATGGTTCCAGGTCATTGATTTGGCATGCAACGTTCTCTGCCCTGGCCTTGGCTTCTCTTGGCTGCGTTGTTGTTGCTGTTCCCTGCGGCGGCGGGTCGTTTTTTGGTTGATTTGGTAGGTGGTGTCGCGATCTTCATCCTCCTGTTGCCCCTTCTTCTTGCTGGTGGAGGTTGGGTGGGTTGGCAGTTGCTTAAGAGGAGGATGAACACGTGCAGTTCCTGTGGGTTCACCAGTGTTGGTATCCAGGAGGTTTGCCCAGCCTGTGGGGCTTCCCACGGAGATTTCCCTTCTGGGTTGGCCAATGAGGGAATGAAGCCTGAGCTTGATCCAAGGGATGTCACCATCAACGTCCAGGCGGTGGATATTTCAAAGGCCGACTCGCAGGGCCCTCAATAAAAAACTATCTATAAGCCGCACAGTTTTGCATGGCATGGCTTGCGTGGCTTGCTTTCATTGGCTTGCCTTCCATTGGCTTGCTTTGAATGGCTGGCTTTGAAAGGTTCGTTTTTAGGGCTTGATTGTTGTTTGGTTGGTTGGCTGATGGGTCGCTGCCGCTGCGTCTGAAGCTAATTCGTGGAGGCGCCGTTCGCGTAGGTATAGAAATAGAGGGGCCCCGAAGGCAAAGGCTACGGTCACGCAGCTCAGCAGCACCCAGCCCACCCCTTTCATTTGGAGTCGCCTCCCTTCCTGGACCATCCAAATTGTTACGGCTGTTGCTCCAATCGCGAGGTCTCGGGAGAGGGACTGGGCGGCGGGATTGGCGTTAGCCATGGCAACAAAAAGTCCAATGTCCATGCTTGGACCATGGGCCTTCATGAATTGAATGTTTGCCAACCAGGGGAGAATGGCACCTGCTATGGCAAGAATCAGGTACACCATTGGGACCCAGCGAATGGAGTTCAGCTCATGATCCGGCTTTGTGGTGGTGGATTCCTTGAGGCTCTCTTTGTTCATGTCTGCTTTTCGGGGATGGTTTTTTTAATTGGGCTCGAGTTGATTTGGTTAGGGTCCAATTTCCATCTCGATCGGATTCCATAGCGTCACTTCTTGCTCCACGTCATCCAGCAAGCTCTCACAGCGTTTCAGATAAGCTTCGGCTCGCCGATAAAGGCCCACCATCGTTTCGATCTCCAGCTCGTTGGATTGAAGTTCTGCCAGCGTCAACTCCAGTGCGGAAAGGGATTGTCTGTAGCTCAGGTCTTCTGTTGACCACTCATCTTCCCCGATTTCCCTTTCTCCTGTTGGCGCTGAAGTGGGTGATTTCCGCGGAACTTTCTCGCTCTCCTGCTTGGGAGTGGCTTTCTTCCTGGAGGGTTTGGGTGGGCTGTTATCGCTCATTGGGTTGTTGGTGATGGGTGTTGGTCTGTTGGTCATCTGCTTCGATCACGGGTTGTTCCGATCGTTTCTTCAACCTGTGCTTTGACCATGCCAGTGGCCAGTTCGACGTGAATTCGATCCCCTTTTCGAAGCTGCTCTGCCGCATGGATCACTCCCCCTGATGGGGTGCGAACCAGGGCAAATCCCCTGGCCAGAACGCGCTGGGGTGAAAGGGCTTCCATGACGCGCCGGTGTTGGTGGAGATGGTGGCGTTGGCGCTCCACAAGAGCCGTCGGGTGACATGACCGAAGCGCTTGGCGGATGCTGCTCAGACGTTGATGGCTGCCATTGAGCTTCAGGCGCACGAGCTGTTTCAGAAGAATGCGGCGCTGCTGCAATGCCTGCAGCACATTCCTCCGGTCGGGCAGCAGGGCCACCAGGGCGGCCGTCGGAGTGGCGGCGCTGTAGTCGCTCACCAGATCGGCGATCGTGGTGTCATCCTCGTGACCGAGGCCGCACACCACGGGCACCGGACATGAGGCCAGGCATCGGGCCAGAGCCGCGCTGTCGAACAAGGCGAGGTCCTCCCGGCTTCCTCCCCCCCTGGCCAGCACCAATGCTTCCACGCCCAGAGCAGCGGCTTGCCTGCCTACAGCCTCAAGGCAGGAGCACAATTGCCGTTCTACCGCCCCCTGAACCGGTACTGGTACCAGGAGAATGGATGTCGCCGGCCAGCGTTCCCTGGCGGTGCGGAGCATGTCGGCCATCGCGGAGCTCGGCACGCTGGTGAGCAGGGCGATCCGCTGGGGCCAGGGGGGGAGGGCTCTCTTGCGGGAGGGATCGAACAGTCCTTCTGGCTCCAGCTCTGCCTTCACCTGTGCAAACACCCGCAGAACGGTGGTGAGCCCTGGCCTCAGATCAAGGACCTGCACGCAGAGATTGGCGCGGGCTGCCCAGAAGTTGAGTTTCCCCACCACCAGCACGCCATCCCCCTCTTCCGGCTGGTAGCTGAGTTTCTGTAGCTGGGATGCCCAGACCACCGCGGAAATCGTGGCCTCCCCATCGGTGAGCGTGAGCCAGAGATGCCCTTTTTTCAGCTGGGGCCGACTGACGGTGGCCTCCAGCAGAAACCGGGGGGCGAATCCACGCTCCAGCAGGCTGCCGATGGCTCCATTCAGTTCCGCCACGCTGTAACGGGGCAGCCCTTGCGAGGCGGAGGACGGATTCACCTCAGTTCTGCAGCTTGCGGTATTGCATCCAGCCCAGCAGGCTCAGGGCGCTGCCCACGAGAAATACAGCACGCCCGGCTGGATGGTCAACTCGCACCAGCCCGGCGCCGCTGATCACCAGCAGGCTGCTCAGAAGTCGGGATCCGTCCCGGCGGTTGCCGGGGAAGAAGCGGGGCAAGGGTTGCTCTGCGGTTTCCTGAGCCTAGGAGTTGCGCCGTCCCCCCTTGCCAGCAGGCTACGGTTCGTGCCAGCGCCCGTTTCTGGGGGATCTGACCGCGACCGCCATGCCCCCCTCGAGTCCGCGTTCCGGCCTGAGGCTGCTTTTGGAACGCCAGCTGGCCGGAACCCTTCCTGCCGAACCGGAGCTGGTGCTCGTGACCGATCTGGATGGCACCCTTCTGGGGGGGGATGCGGCATGGCGTCGTGCCTTCTATTCGTGGCTTGAAGCCGAGCGCCATCGCGTGCTCCATCTCTTCAGCACTGGTAGGGACCTGCGTTCGGTGCAGAGGCTCCTGAAGGAGGAAGCGGCGATGGGGCTGGGGGCTCCCCATCTCGTGATCGGGGATGTGGGCTGCAGCGTGGCCTGTGGTCAGAGCATGAATCTGGTGCCGCTGGCCGTGGATCCGATCGAGGCTCGCTGGCAGGGGCTGGCGGAACGTCTGCTCCCCCTGTTGGCGGAGCTGCCGGGGATCTCCCCCCAGCCCGTGACGGCGGACAGGCGCCTGGCCTACCTGATCGACCCCTCTCGCATCGATCGAGCCCGGATCCAGGCGCTCGAGGTGCATGGGGTGGATTGTCTGGTGTCCGACAACAAATATCTCGATGTGCTTCCGGCCGGAGTGAACAAGGGAACCACTCTCCTGGCTGTGCTTGATCTGCTCGAAGTGGATCCTTCCCGCGTGGTGACCGCCGGTGACACGCTCAACGATCTGGCGATGTTCGAGACCGGGCTGGCCGGGGTGATGGTGGCCAACGCCGAGCCGGCCCTGCAGCAGATGCTTCCCCAGCTGCCCAACACCTATCGGGCCCGGGGGGAGGGGTGTGAAGGAATCGTGGAGGGGTTGAGGTATTTCGGATTCGGATCCCTGCTGGAGGCATGGTTCTGAAGCGGAAATGCTCAGTTCGGCGGTGGGGTTTGCCCTTGCCTTGCCAGGCGTGCCTTGGTGAGTGCGGTGGGTGTTGCCCTGGCCGGATCCTCCGGCCAGGGGTGCTTCGGATAACGGCCCCGGAGTTCCTTGCGCACCTCCGTGTAGCCCCCTTCCCAGAAACCCGCCAGATCTCTCGTGATGGCGGCCGGTCGGCCCGCGGGTGACAGCATCTGCACCGTGATCGGGAGTCTGCCTTCCAGCAGTCGCGGCGTTTCGGCCCAGCCGAAGAGTTCCTGCAGTTTCACCGCCAGCACCGGTTCGCCGCTGGCGTAGTCGAGCGTCACGCTCCTGCCGGAGGGGATGGGTAGTTGTTCGGGGAGAAGGTTTTCGAGCATCTGGCGCCGGTTCCACTCCAGCTCTCCCCAGAGGGCTTCCCAGAGATCCAGTTGCTGTAGGTCCTGGCGGCTGCGAAGTCCGGGCAGGTGCGGCCCCAGCCACCGGGGGAGGTCTGCCAGTAGGGCCTCGGGGCAGCGGTCGGGCCAGGGGGCGCCGAGGTGGCGGTGAGCCAGGCTCAGTCGATGGGCCAGCTGGCGGCTGCGGTCGCTCCAGGGCAGAGCGTCCATCCCGAGGCTGCGAATCCCTTCGAGCAGGGCGGTGGCCATCTGCCCGGGCTCCGCTGCCGGCCAGGGTTTCGTTTCCAGCACCAGGGCATCGAGGTGCAGGATCTGCTCGCAGCGCACCCGTTCGGCTTCGCCATCCCAGCTGACCTGATTGCGGGTCACGGCCTGCGGCAGCGCCAGTTCCTCCAGTTGGCCGCGTGAGAGGGGCACGGCCAACATCACCCGGGCCTCCTGGCCCACCCCATCCACGCTGGCGATCGCCAGGCCCTCGGCCCCGGCATGGGGATCCTCGCGGTGAACGCAGGCGCCGCGTCCGTTGCGCATCAGAAAGCGGCCATCACCGCGACCACGGCTGAGGGCCAGCCGTTCCGGATAGGCCCAGCTGATCAGTCGTGCCGCGATCTCCTGCTCCCGGATGCCAGAGCTCGGGGCGGCGGAATCCCCTGCCGCCTGCTGCAGCTGACGCCGCAACTGCCGTTCCAGCTGATGCCAGGGCCTCTGCTGCCCCTGGCGTGCCTCGGCCCCTGGTTGCCGAAGCCAGTCGAGGCGACGCATCAGATCGCACCCCGCCTCGCGACGATCGAGGGGATCGCGTTCGTTGAGCAGCACGGCCAGGCTGCAGCCCAGGTCCAGCCACCCGTTTTCGGCTGCCTGCAGCAGCATGTGCCCGAGCCTGGGATGGAGCCCCAGCTGGTTCACGGCTCGTCCATGGGAGGTGATCTGCCCCGAGGAACTGAGAATTCCAAGCTGTTTGAGCAGCTCCCGGGCTTCGCTCAGGGGGCCGTGGGGCGGCGGATCGATCCAGGGCAGGTCTTCCCCGAGGCCGCTCCCCCATTCCGCCAGTTGCAGGGCCAGGGGTAGGGGGTCGGTCTCGAGCAGCTCCGGGCTGTCGAAAGCCGGACGGCGTTGCTGCTCCGCGGCCGACCACAGCCGCAGACAGCGACCGGAGCTGAGCCTTCCGGCCCTACCGCGACGTTGTTCGGCGCTGGCCTGGCTGGCGGCCACCGTGACCAGCCCATCCATGCCGGTGACCGGGTCGAAGCGGCTGATGCGGCTCAGGCCCGAATCAATCACCAGACGAACCCCTTCGATCGTGAGGGAGCTTTCCGCGATTGAACTGGCGAGCACCAGTTTGCCTTCGGGGTGCCGGGCGGCCGCGATCGCCCGGCGCTGGGCGGCCAGGGGCAACTGGCCGTGGAGGGGGCAGCATTCCAGCTTCGCGCCCCATTCCGTCGAGACCAGGCTGCGCAGGGTGCTGTTGATTTCCCGTTGGCCCGGCAGAAAGATCAGCACGGTCTCGTGGTCCTGGCGATGTTCCAGCCAGTGGCATTCGAGGGCGCGCAGCACCTGCTGCTCCAGCGGTTCCCCTGGTCGAGGCGCCTGGTGCTGGATCTCCACGGGGTGGCTGCGTCCCTCGCTGGTGATCACCCGGGCCTGATCGAGCCGCTCCGCCAGGGGGGCCAGGTCGAGGGTGGCCGACATGATCAGGAGGCGCAGGTCGGGCCGCAGCAGGCTGCGGGCTTGGCGCACCAGGGCCAGGGCTAGTTCGGCATCAGCGTGACGTTCGTGGAATTCGTCGAAGATCACGCAGCCCACACCCTCGAGGGTGGGATCGGCCTGGATCCGCCGCAGGAAGATGCCGCCGGTCACCACCTCCAGCCTGGTGGCTGCCGACACCTTTCGTTCGAGTCTGACGCTGTAGCCGACTCCCTGGCCCACCGGTTCACCGAGACCGGCGGCCATTCGCTCAGCGGCCGCCCTGGCGGCCAGTCGTCGGGGCTCGATCATCAGGATCGTGCCTGGGCCTGTCTGGGCTTCGAGCAGGGCAAGGGGCACGCGGGTGGTCTTGCCTGCCCCCGGCGGCGCCTGCAGCAGCACGGTGGCTCCGGGGGGCAGGGCCGCAACGATCGCCGGCAGCCGCTCCTCGATCGGCAGGCGCGACAACTCAGCGCACGTGCCGGATGCCATCGACGGGCTGATACGCCTCGCCTGTGGTTTCTTCGAACACGATCGCCGGCAGACCGGTTTCAAACATGGTCTGCAGGGCTTCCTTCAGATAGGGATTCCAGCCACCGGTGCTCACCTTGCCGTGGCGCACGGTCCAGTCCCAGGTGCCCTGCAGGTCCCTGGGAATTCGGCCTTCACGGTCGCGGCGGGCCACCAGATCCTGGGATTCCACGATCCCCACCAGGATCGGTTCCTTGCCGTAGGCAGGGGTGAGGCTGAGTTCCAGGCGGATCGGATCGTCCTTCACCAGCTTGAGCCGAAAGCGGGGCGGCAGCTTCACACCGTTGAGCACCGCGGCCACGATTCGGGTTCTCTGGTCCACCATCAGTCCTCGCCGGAGTCCATGTTCACACCTGAGAGCCTATTCAGTGGGGGGGCGCCTTCAGGTTTCGTCAGCCGGGAGGGCGGGCTGTTCGTTGTCACCACTGAAGCGGACGGTGAGCAGATCCTCCTGGGTGAGCTGGCCCTCGGCGTCCAGCAGCTCAGGGTGGATGGTCAGACGCCCGGTACGGTCATGGGAGGCAGCATTCGAAGGGCGGGTGGCGGAGGCGGCACCGGCGGAACCGGGGTCACCAGGCCTGGGGATGGCCCGGAATCCCTGCCCCATCACCCGGAAGGCCTGCCAGAGCAGCACGACGAAGCAGGCTCCGTACAGCAGGGGGAAAAGCTGGGAGAGGAAGGTAGGCATGGCGCGGTGTGGGCGCGGGGGGAGTGGGGAACACTCACACCGCCATCATCGCCCTTTTGCCGAGCCTGCGGTGGAAAGCATCCAGGCCCAGAGGGTGCTGCAGGCGGCGCCGAAGGCGAGAAAAGCCAGCAGGAGGCGGCTTGTGTCCACGGCCAGATAGAAAAGTTCACATATCTTAGCTCGGTTCGTGGTTGGAGGTGTGGCGGGCGGAGGATTTGGTGGGCGGAAGTCGGTTTGCCTCCCTTCCCCTGTCCGTCGGCGTTGCGTAGCTTGCGGAGCTGATCTGTCTCGCCTGGTTGTGTCGTGATCGGCCCTGTCCGCGTCCACTCCGCTGCCGCCTCCGGCCTGATGGCTGCCCTGGTTGTCGGGGCCCAGTCCATGGGCCCACTGCCGGCCCGGGCCGTGCCCGGGGCTGTTCTTTCCCGTCAATCGTTCGTGGCCGAGGCCATTCGTAGGGCCGGGCCAGCCGTCGTCACGATCGATACCGAGCGGGTGGTCCCTGCCTCCGGCCGTGGGGGAGTCCCCGGGCAATTGCTCCAGGATCCGCTGTTCCGCCAGTTCTTCGGCCTGCCTTCCGGGCAGCAGCCTCGCTCCCGCACCGAGCGGGGCCAGGGCAGTGGCGTTCTGTTTCAGGCCGACGGGCTGATCCTCACCAACGCCCATGTGGTGGAGCGCAGTGATCGGGTCATGGTGGGGCTCCAGAGCGGCCAGAGGGTGGAGGGCAAGGTGGTGGGCCTGGATCCGTTCACCGATCTGGCCGTGGTCCGCCTCCTGGAGCAAGGCCCCTGGCCGACCGCTCCGCTGGGGAATTCCGACGCCCTGCAGGTGGGGGACTGGGCAATCGCAGTGGGCAATCCGTTCGGATTGGACAACACCGTCACCCTGGGGATCGTCAGCAATCTGAACCGCAATGTCAGCAAACTCGGAATCACCGACAAGCGGCTGGACCTGATCCAGACGGACGCCGCCATCAATCCCGGCAACTCGGGCGGCCCGTTGCTCAATGCCGATGGCGAAGTGGTGGGGATCAACACCCTGGTGAGATCTGGCCCGGGGGCTGGCCTGGGGTTTGCGATCCCGATCAACCGGGCCCGTGCCATCGCCGCCCAGCTCGTGGCCACAGGAAGGGTGAGCCACGCCATGATCGGCGTGGCCCTGGAACCGGTGGAGGGGGCGGCCGCCACCCCCACGGGCGGAGCCCGGGTGCGTTCGCTCCAGCCGGAAGGCCCCGCTGCCCGGGCCGGCCTCCGGCCTGGGGATGTGATCGTGGCTGCCAATGGCAGCCGCATCAGCAACCCCCAGCAACTGATCTCCGCCGTTGAGAGAGTGGGGGTGGGTCAGCCCCTCAATCTCACGGTCCAACGAGATGGCGCGCTGCGACGCTTTGACTTGATCCCCACGGAACTGGTGCGGGCGCCAAGGCCCTGACATCGGCAGTTCAGGGCACGGCTCAGAGTCAGAGGACGTCGATGCCGGGCAGATCCTTCCCTGGCTCCGGCACCAGAGTCTCCAGGGAGGGGCCATTCAGGGCCAGGGCCGTTCCCCGGGTCGGGGCATCCAGCTGCTGGCGCATCACCCACTGGGTGGCCGCCTTCTGGCTGTGCCAGGCCTGAAGCAGCTGCTTGGCCAGGCCCCGCAGCACCTGGGCATCGGCGGTGGCATCAATGGCCCGACTCATGCGCTCCAGTTCGAACTTCTGGCCAAGGCTGAGGGCGAGGGGCTCGGACATCGACTCGACTCATTGCTGCCCCAACGCTACAAACTGTTTCGTGTTCCCGCGTATCGGATGCAACAGGGGTAGAGGTGGCGTGCGGAAACCAACGCCTGGACGCGTGCCCCGTGGGCGTCGGGATCGGATTCAGGCCTTTTTCGCCTTGCGTGCCGCCGTCTTTTCCTGCTGTTTGAGCCGATTGGCTTCCCGCTTTCTGGTCTGGGCCTGATCGGCTTCGAGCTGGCGCAGCGACTCGGCTTCCTCTTCCTTCTTGCTCAGGTAGTAGGCGTAGTCGCCCCGATAGACCACCAGTTCCCCGTCCCGCAGCTCGACGATGCGGTTCGCCACCCTTGAGATGAAATAGCGGTCGTGGGAGACGACCAGCGCGGCGCCTTCGTATTCCATCAGGGCCTCCTCGAGCATCTGTTTGGCCGGGATGTCGAGGTGGTTGGTCGGCTCGTCCAGCACCAGCAGGTTGCAGGGACTCAGCAGCATCAGGGCCAGGGCCAGCCTGGCCTTCTCTCCACCGGAGAGTTTGCCCACCTCCTTGAACACGGATTCATTGCTGAAGCAGAAGCTGCCCAGCAGGGAACGCACCTGGGTCTGGGTCCAATCCGGCACCGCCTCGAACATCGTGTCGATCACGGTTCGGGAGAGGTCGAGCGCTTCGGCCTGGTTCTGTTCGAAATAGCTGGCAATCACGTTGTGTTCCCCCAGCCCGGCCCTGCCCTCCTCAGGGATTTCCGTGCCCATCACCAGGCGCAGCAGGGTGGATTTGCCGGCGCCGTTGGGGCCGACGAAGGCGATCCGATCGCCTCTTTCCACTTCCAGACTGGCCCCCAGAAACAGGATCTTGTCGTCGTAGCTGTGGGTGAGCTCCTCAATCACAGCCACCTGACGGCCGGAGCGGGGCGCGGCCGGGAACCGGAACTGCGGCCCGCCCAGCGTCTCCACGGGGGCATCGATCCTCTCCACCTTGTCGAGAAGTTTTTCGCGGCTCTTGGCCTGGGTGCTGCGGGTGGCGCTGGCCCGGAAGCGGTCGATGTACGCCTGCTGGCTGGACAGTTCCTTCTGCTGACGATCGAAGGCGGCCTGGCTCGCTTCCCTTTCCAGGGCTTTCTGTTCGAGGTGCTGGCTGTAATTGCCGAGATAGGTGCGCGAGATGCCCCGCTCCGTTTCCACGATCTGGGTGCAGACCCTGTCCAGAAAGGTGCGGTCGTGGCTGATCACAACGATGGCGGCGGTCTGCTCGATCAGGTACCCCTCCAGCCATTGGATCGTCTCCACGTCCAGGTGGTTGGTGGGTTCGTCCAGCAACAGCAGATCAGGTTGCTGGAGCAGGATTTTGCCGAGGGCGATCCGCATCTGCCAGCCGCCGGAATAGTCCCCCACCGGTCGCTCGGCACCTGCCTCGCTGAAGCCGATCGTCGGGAGCAGTTTGTCGATCCGGGCATCCAGCTCGTAGCCGTGCAGGGCTTCGAAGCGGGTCTGCAGGTTTCCAAGCTCCTGGATCAGGGTGTCGAGATGATCGGGATCCGAGGCTGCCTGCTCCGAGGTCATCTCCAGCTCCACCTGCCTCTGGCGGTTGAGCACCTCAGCTGCTTCCCCGAAGGCCTGGAACAATTCCTGGCGTACCGATCGACTGGTGTCGACGTCGAATTCCTGCTGCAGGTAGGCGATTCTGGGATCCCCCTGGCGCACCACCTGGCCGCTGCTTGGTTCCTCCAGGCCTGCGATGATCCGCATCTGGGTGGATTTGCCAGCGCCGTTCACCCCCACCAGGCCGATCCGGTCCCCCGGTTTGACCTCCCAGGTGACATCCTTGAGCACCTCACCGGTGGGATAGATCTTGCCGATGCGTTCGAGGCGCAGCACGGGAGCAGAGGGGGCCAGCTCTGTGCATCATCCCCTGCCGGGTTCCGGGGTTGCTTCTCGGGCACACTGGAAACCTGCCCGTCCTGGTCGCGCCCCATGATCAAGCGCCTTGAGCAGGTGGTCGCGCTGGTGGTGGCCGCAGGACTGGCGATCGTCAGCTACTGGCTGTTCTTCAGCTGGGCGCAGGGGGGAGGGGCTGACCGGCGTCAGCGGCCGGGCCACTCCCAGCTGCCCCTCACCCCACCGGTGCTGCCTGTGGAGTCGGCCATGGGGCCGCCGGTCAGAGGCCGCCCCGAGCCTTGACCACCCACTGTTTGGTGGCGCCGTCGTCCAGGCTGGCCAGATAATCCCTGACCTCCGACGCACTCACCGGCAGGCCCTGGCTTTCTCCAAGTTCGACGATGCGCTGGATGGCTCCCTTCGGATCCTGAAGTGCCTGTCGGAACAGGGCCTGGGTGAGATCGCCATCCTGGCTGATGCGGGCGTAGAGCTCGGCGGCGTTGCTTACGGCCATGGTTGCGACAGGGAATCTTCCCTTATCTATTGGATGGAGCCCCGATGGTCAGCCCCGGGGTTCGCTTCGGTGCGGCTTTGTAGGCATTCAGGCCCTGGAGGTTCAGGCCGCCCGGGGCTGGCTGTCGTCGTCGGTGCCGCTGGCGGAGGCATCTTCCATGCTGCGCGCATCCAGGCAGAGCACCTTGCGCAGCTGGGCATAGTTGGCGGCCAGGGCTGCGTGCCCTTCCTGTTGGGCCCCGTACTCGGCTCGCTGGAGCACGTGGTGCAGATGGGTGAGCAGATAAGTGCTGATCACTGCGGAAACCAGCACGTCGCTGCGCTCGGCCGTACGGCGGCGCTTGGCGGCCCGGGATCGGGGGGTGCCGGTGGCGGATTCGGAGGACCGGGCGCGGGCAGGCGTGGAGCGGACCATGGCGGGAAGGGCGGGAATGGCCAACGGCTGGGCCGGGTCAAGGGGGGCGGTGCGCCCCCGGGCCACAGAGTTCCACAAGCATAGTGCTGGATACTACCCTTGCCCACCTCTGTACACTTTTTCCTATCCCGCTGGCACCCTGCGGCTTGGCTACCCGGCAGACTTCCTCCAGCGGGCGGCCGAAGTCGCCCCGGATTCAGGTGGTTCTTCCTGAGGATCTCTGCGAGCGCCTTGCCGCCCTTGCCGAATCCGACTCCCGAACCGTAAGCAACATGGCCAAGGTGCTCATCCAGCAGGGGGTGGAGCAACGGGAGCGGGAGCTGGGTCTCGACGGCGCTTCGACGGCATCTTCGGCTCCGGCTCCTTCTCAATCTCCTTCTCAATCCGGGTCTTTGGCCCCCTTGCCGCCGTCGTCCTCTTCACCGGCCCGAAGGGATGCTGCTTCCCCTTCCCGCAGCAGCGGGCCTGCCGGCACGGAGCGGTTTCGGGAGGCCCTGGAACGTCAGGAGCAGGGGCGGCCCAGGCGGCTGCGGGGAGCACCGCGTCGTGTGCGGCTGCAGCGCCCCGGGGCCTGAAGGGGAGGCAGCTTGGCTCTGGAGCTCCTTGGCTCCGGCGCTTCTCAGCTGCGGCTGATCCTTTGCGTCTGGGGCCGGGCGCAAACCCCAAGTACCGCAGGGCTGCTTGCTCCGGTGACGGAAGGCAGCGAGCCGGGCTGGTTGTGGTGATGCCACCAGGCCAGCAGGGCGAAGGCCAGGGCCTCCCTCTGCTGGTCGCCGATTCCCAGGCTTTCCAGGGGCCTCACCCCCATCCCTCGGCAGCGCAGGCGGAGCTGTTGCATCAGCAGGCCGTTGCGGGCTCCACCACCGGCCACGAGCAGCTCGAGCGGACGGGTGCCGCTGCGCTCGAGGTCCTGGGCCACGACTGCAGCGGTGAAGGCGGTGAGCGTGGCCAGGGCGTCGGCGGCGCCCTGCTCGTCCTGGCCCGTGGTCAGGCTCGTCAGGCGCCGTTCCAGATCGGCCGAGCCGAACCTTTCCCGGCCGGTGGATTTCGGGGGCCGCAGCTGGAAGTAGTCCTCCTGCAGCCAATCGGCGATCCGTGCTTCGTCGATCCGGCCTTGGCGGGCCCAGGTGCCATCGGCATCAAAGCGCAGGCGATCGCCGCTGAAACGTCGCACGGCCAGATCGAGCAGGGTGTTCGCCGGTCCGCAGTCCCAGCCCTGCACGGCCGCGTGCCGTTCTGGCCCACTGGCCGGGGGGAGCAGGGTGAGATTGGCGATGCCTCCCAGGTTGAGCAGGGCCTGCCAGCCGCCGATGCCGCCAAGCAGCGCAGCATCGGCAGCCGGTACCAGGGGAGCGCCCTGGCCCCCCAGGGCGAGGTCGGCGCTGCGGAAGTCGAACACCACCGGCCGTCCCAGCCGTTCCGCCAGCATCGGGGCCTGCAGAATCTGCCAGCTGCGGCCGTTTCTCCCCGGCTCCGGCGGCCGGTGCCAGAGCGTCTGGCCATGGCAGCCCACCAGGGCGGCCTCTCGGTGTGGGTCACAGCCCTCAGCCGCCAGGGCCTGCTGCTCGGTGACGGCCTCCCCCAGTTCCAGGAAGGCGGCGGCCGTGAGCGATTCCCCCTGGCTGATCGCCACCAGGCGGTGCTGCAGCTCCGCCGGATAGGCAGTGGAGTGGCTGGTGAGAATGCGCCAGCGGGGTCGAGAGGCCGGACCGCTGAATTCCGCCAGCACCGCATCCACCCCGTCAGCGCTGGTGCCGCTCATCAGTCCCAGAACCTTCATCGGCCTCATACCGCCGGGGAAGCCCATCAATGGGTGGGTAGGGATTCGAGCGCGCTGGAACTTCCCATCACCACCAGTAGTTCTTTCTCCCGCAGCACATGGGAGGCGGGCGGGTTGACCTTGAGCTGATTCTCAGGACCTGCCGCCAGCACACTCACGTTGTAGTTCTTGCGCAGGTTGAGGTCGCGCAGGGAGTGGCCCACAAAGATGTCGGGCACCTTGATTTCCTCGATGCTGTTGGAGTCGTCCAACTGGAGGCGCTCGAGCAGATTGGGACGCATCAGTTCCAGGCCGAGCCTGGCTCCTTGCATCTTGGAGGGGAACACCACCCGGTCGGCCCCGACCCGCTGCAGCATGCGCACGTGCAGGTCGCTGGTGGCACGGGCGATCACCTGCTTCACCCTGCTGCCCGGGCTGTCCTTGACGATCAATGTGGCCGTGATGCTGGCTTCGATCGGTTCGCTGATGGCGACCACCACCGTGCCCACATCGAGCGCCCCTGCCGCCCGCAGGGCCTCTTCGTCGGTGCAGTCCACCACCCGAGCCTCGATGCCGGGATCGACCTGGCGGAGATCTTCAATCGCCCGTTGATTCATGTCGATGGCGAGCACTTCTGCCCCTGATCGCAGGAGTTGCTCACAGACGGCGCTGCCGAACCGACCGACGCCGATCACGGCGAAGCTCTTGGCTACGGTCGCTTCGCCGCCCTGCCATTGCCACCATTGGGTCATGGGAGTACGTCGGTGAAGGATGGGGAGGGTTCTTGATGGGGCGGGGCCTGGCTGGCAGGCCCCAGTGCGCCTGCTCAGCGGTTGGGCTGGGGGGTCATCCGCAGGTAGGGACGGATTTCGGTGACACCCTTGGGGAACTTGTTTCTGGCTTCTTCCGTCGGGATCGAAGGCACCACAACGCAGTCCTGGCCGTCCTGCCAGTTGACCGGGGTGGCCACCTGGTGATGGTCGGTGAGTTGCAGGGAATCGATCACCCGCAGGATCTCGGCAAAGTTGCGGCCGGTGCTGGCGGGATAGGTGATCTGCAGCCGAAGTTTCTTGCTGGGATCAATAATGAAAACGGAGCGAACCGTGAGGTTGTTAAGTGAATTCGGGTGAATCATGCCGTAGAGATCGCTCACTTTGCGATCGGCGTCGGCAAGAATTGGATAATCAACGGTTGTGCTCTGGGTTTCGTTGATGTCTCCAATCCAGCCCTTGTGGCTCTCGGCTGAATCCACACTCAGGGCAATCGTTTTGACGTTCCGCTTTTCCCATTCGGGCCGCAGTCGCGCCACCTCTCCCAGTTCCGTCGTGCAGACCGGGGTGTAGTCCGCAGGATGGGAGAAGAGGATGACCCAGCTGTCACCGCCGAAGTCGTAGAGGTTGATCGGCCCAAGCTGGGAATCCTGGGTGAAATCGGGAACGGTATCTCCGAGTTGCAGAGCCATTGCAAGGGAAGTTTCAGCCCAGAGATGCTGGCACAGCGGGGGTGGTTTCTGTTGGGTTTGGCCAGTGCAGCAGATGCTGGCGCAGATGCTGCAGGCCGAGCTCTGCGGTGGCGGAGAGGAAGAGCATGTCCGGGGCGAGGGCACGGGCCCGTTCCAGTTCGCCTGCCGGGCATCGATCGATCTGGTTGCCGATCACCAGCCGTGGGGTCCGGGCATCCAGGGAATCGAGGATGGTGTGCACGGTCTGGAGCTGTTCGGGCCAGGCGGGATCGGAGAGGTCCACCACGATCAGAAGTCCGTCGGCTTCAAGGGCCTCTTCGATCGTGGAGCGGAAGGCCTCGATCAGCTGCGGAGGCAGATCGCGGATGAACCCCACCGTGTCGGTGATCAACAGCTGCTTCGGCCGCCCCCCTGCCGGATCGATCACAGTGAGCCGACGGGTTGTGGGGTCGAGGGTGGCGAAGAGTTTGTTCTCCGCCAGCACGGCCTCTTCCCCGACCGCCCGGGTCAGCGCGTTCAGCAGAGAGCTCTTGCCGGCGTTGGTGTAGCCCACCAGCGCCAGCCGGCCCAGGCCCTGACGACTCTGGCGCAGCCGGGCCCTGTGCTCTCCCAGGCGCCGCACCTCCTGCTGGAGCCGTTCGATCCGCCGAGCGATGGCCCGTCGATCCTTTTCCAGCTGGGTTTCGCCCGGCCCCCGCGTGCCGATGCCGCCCCCCTGCCGCGAAAGACTCACCCCCCGGCCACTGAGGCGGGGCAATCGATAACGCAGCTGGGCCAGTTCCACCTGCAATCTCCCGGCGCCGCTGGCGGCGCGCTGGGCAAAGATGTCGAGGATCAGTTCGCTGCGATCGCTCACGGGCAGATCGAGGAGCCGCTCCAGATTGCGGCCCTGGGCCGGCGTCAGCTCCCGGTCGGTCACCACCAGATCGGCGTTGAGACGGCGGGCTTCCAGGGCAGCCTCCTGCACCTTGCCTTCGCCCCACACGGTCTGGGGCGCCGCACTCTGGCGCCGTTGTTCCACCACCCCCACCGGAACCGCGCCCGCACTGCGCACCAGGCCTTCCAGCTCGGCGATCTCCCGTTCAGCCTGGGCCCGATCCCCGCCCACCAGCGCCAGCAGCAGCACGCGCTCCGGCCCTGCTCCGGCGGTGACGGCCGCCGCCACCGGCTCCGGTTCACCCTCCTGGGGCAGGGGAGGCGTGCTGTCGCACAGGTCCGCGAGACTGCCGCTTCGCTGTTCCTGCCAGCCTGTGCCAGCAGGTCCAGCCGTCGCTGCTTCCGTGGCGGCCAGATAGGTCGCCGCGGGCCAGTGGCCGCCGGCCTCCGCACGCTGGCTGTAGCGCAACCAGGCCTGTGGGCCCAGATCAAGGGCCACCACCGCCTCCTGTTGGGTGGGGGCCAGGGGCCGGTGGGAGGCCACACAGGTCAGCAGCCGCAGGTCGCCGCCCCGACGGCGGGCGGGGCCGGGCAGTCGTTCCAGCAGACGGCCCGACTGCTCCAGGTTGCCCACCCAGAGCAGTCGACACAGTCCCCTGGCATCCACCACCAGGGTGAGGGGGAGGTCAAGCCGACGGCTTTCCTCCGCCAGTCGTTGCAGGCAGAGAAGTTCTGCCATCGCCTCGGGGGGATGGCGCCGATGACACAGCTGTTCCAGGCGTCGGCGCTCGGCCGGCCGCAGCCCGCCCGTCTGGCCCGCAACGACTCCCTGTCTCAAGGGCGTTTCACGAGCAGGCAACGCAGGCCGGCGGCCCGTGCTCCCTGCTCGTCCTCGGGACTGTCGCCGATGTGCCAGACCTGGTCGGCCTCCAGGCCGATCGCCTCCAGGGCCTGCCGGAACGGTTCCGGCGATGGCTTGGCAGCGCCGGCCCGGCTGGAGACCACCACATGATCGATCCAGGGGGCAAGGCCCAGGCCCTCCAGCAGACCCTCGAGCCGCTGATCGAAATTGCTCACCACGGCCAGGGCCAGGCCCTGGCGATGCCAGCGCTGCAGATGGTCCGGCACGTCGTCATAGACAAACCAGAGGTCCGGGTCGGCGAAACGATCAAAGAGGTCCTGGTGCAGGGCGCTGCCGCCGGCTGAGGCGCCGGCCGCCACAAGGGCGGCATCAATCCGGTCGGCCCACCAGTCCCGTTCGGCCTGGTGCAGGGCCTGGCCCTCCAGGTGTGGCCAGGCCAGTGGAGGGGCCTGCCGATAGATCGGGCCGAACACCCGGTCGATGGCAGCCGCGTCCACGCTGAGCCCGTGGGCGGCAGCCCGCTCCGCATAGGTGCTGCCCACGGACTGCCGCAGGCCGATCAGGGTGCCCATCGCATCCAGCAGCAGTCCGCGGGGACGCGGCCAGGGCATCGGCGGTGATGCAATCGCGGGGGCGGCCATCGCGGTCACCAGCGCAGATCGGCCAGCCAGCCAGCCGCCACCCGCACCTGATGCCCCAGGCCCGGCAGGCGGCTCAGGTAGGCCAGCCGTCGCAGCCGGTAGGCCGCCGGTCCGGCCAGGGTGAGGGCCGGGGAGGCGATCGAGGCGTCGCCACGTCCGAGGCTCAGCATCTCCCCCAGATCCTTCCAGGCGAACGGCAGCAGCGGTTCACTGGCCAGCGAGCGCTTCAGATTGGCCGCCAGCACAGGGGCCTGCTGAAAGGCCACCTGGGCGGTGGTCGGCAGGGCGCCAACGTACTGGCCGGCAGTCGTGGCCTCGGAGCCTTCCTGAGGCAGGGCCGCCACATCCCCGACGGCGAAGATCCGGGGCTGGCCCTGGAGGCGCAGGCTGTCATCACACAACAGGCGACCCTGCCGGTCCCGGTCGGCTGCAGGCTCGATCGCCGGCGGCTGGAAGCTCAGTCCTGCCGTCCAGATCACCCCGTTGACCGCCAGGATCTCCTCCCGATCACCGGCTGTCTCCAGGTCCGGGCACTGGAGCCTGAGGCTGTCGGGGTTCACCTCCCGCACCGTCGTGCGGGTGCGCAGTCGCACATCCCGGCGCTGGAGGGCGTGCAAGGCCTGTTCTCGGCTGAATGCCCGGCTGGCGGGGAGCAGATCGGGGCCCTGTTCGATCAGCTCGATCACCGCGCTGTCGCCCACCAGGTCGGCCAGTTTGCAGGCTAGTTCCACTCCCGTGGCACCGGCTCCCACCACCGCCAGGCGCTGCAGCGGCCGACGTTGCCGCTTGAGGTCGTCCACGAGTTTGCGGAGCCGTTCCACATCCTCGAGAGATCGGAAGCCGAGGGTGTGGGTGTCGGCCCCGGGGATGCCGAAACGGTTGCTCTGGCCGCCGGTGGCGATCACCGCACGGGAGTAGGAGATGGTGCGTCCGCCCGCGGTGTTCAGTCGGTTGCTGAGGGCATCGACGTTGAGCACTCGATCCTGCAGCCAGGCCACGCCGCTGCTGGCCAGCAGGTCGTCGTAGCGCGGTGCCACCTCCCAGACGTTCAGTTCTCCGGAGAGCAGTTCGTAGAGCAGGGGGAGAAACAGGAAGCGTTCGTTGGGTTCGATCAGCAGGATCGGGGGATGGGGCCGGCGGGAGGCCAGCTCCAGGGCTGTGTAGAGACCGCCGAACCCGCCGCCCACCACGATCACCGGGGCTGGGGTCGCCTCCCCTGACCGGGCCCCGGGATTGGCAGGTTCGGCGGAGGACGCGGACAAGGATCTGCGGAGGTGGGCGGGCCGGGTGGAAAGGGCACGAGGTGTTCCTTCCTGGAAACCCTAACCAGCAGTTCGGTCCAGGAGCGATGATGTCGTAAAGGTGGCGATGACGGTTCCGGACCTACTGTCTGCCGCGAACCCTGTGCTGTCTGCCGCCAAGCCTGTGACCGTTGCCAAGCCTGTCCAGGATCCGGTTCTGCCCACGGATCAGGTGGGGAAGCCGATCGATCTGGTGGCGGCCCGCAGTCTGCTTGAAGCCCTTGATGCCCCCGACCAGCTGCGCTGGGCGGCCGACACCTTCGGTTCGGGCTTTGTCCTCACCACCAGTTTCGGGATTCAGTCCGCCGTGCTGCTCCACATGGTCAGCCGGATCGGGGATCGGGTGCCCGGGGGAGCGGTGCCCGTGATCTGGGTGGACACCGGCTACCTGCCCCCGGAGACCTATCAGTACGCCGAGGTGCTGTGCCGGTTGCTCGGGATCGACCTCAGGGTGGCGCAGGCGCAGATGAGTCCGGCCCGGATGGAAGCCCTCCATGGCCGTCTCTGGGAAACCGGAACGCTGGAAGATCTGCAGCTCTACAACCGGATTCGCAAGGTGGAGCCGCTTGATCGGGCTCTGCGGGAGCTGGAGGTGCGGTGCTGGGCCAGCGGCGTACGGGGTGGTCAGACCGACCATCGCCGCAACATGCATCCGATCGATCCGGTGCGGGGGGCGTGGTCGCTGCGGCCGCTGCTCTCCTGGAGCAGCCGCGATGTCTTTTATTACATGCAGGACCATGGGCTGCCCCAGCACCCCCTGTTCGAGAAGGGGTATTCCACGGTCGGCGACTGGCATACCAGTGCCCCCGATGACGGCAGCCAGAGCGGCCGGGCCACCCGGTTCGGCGGACTCAAGCAGGAGTGTGGGATCCATCTGCCGGGCCTGATGGGCGAGGGCATCTGAACAGCGCATCGGCGAGGGATCGTCCCACCGGGGACGCATGCCCTGCCCGTTGGCTGCTGATCGGCAACAGCCGCTGGCACTGGGCCGCTGCGGCTGAGGATTCCGGGACGCTGCATTGCTGGCATACCGCCCCGCCGCTGCCGGTGGAGGTCCAGGGGGGTGCCCTGGATCCTCCCCGGGCCTGGGCGGCCGTGGGGGCGATTCCGGAGCCGTGCCCCTGGCGACAGGCGACTCGGGTGCGGTTGGAGGAGGTGCCGCTGGCTGGGGTGCCCCCCTGGCTGGGAATCGATCGTGCCCTGGCCGGCTGGCAGGCCTGGCGGGCGGTCCAGGGGCCCGTGCTGGTGGCCGACGCCGGCACCGTGCTCAGTCTCACCCTGGTGGATGGCCGCGGCGTTTTCCAGGGGGGAAGGCTGCAGGCGGGGCTGGCTCTGCAGCTGCGGGCGATGGCAGGCGCCACCCAACATCTGCCCCCTGCGGGCGGCCCGAAGCAAGCGATGGTGGCGGCAGCCTGGCCCAGGGACACCCTGGAGGCGATGGCGGCAGGGGTTCAGCGAGGGCTGGCGGCGGCCGTGGCCGCTGCCCATCGGGAGGCTGCCCGGGATTATCCCGGGCTCCGGCTGGTGCTGACCGGGGGGGACGGGGCCCTTGTGCGGGAGCTGCTGCCCCGCCAGGTGGGAATCGAGCCTCCGGTGGAGCATCGGCCCGATCTCTGCCTGGAAGCCCTGGCCGCCCTGCGGCCGGCCTCAGCCTGACTCAGGCCAGGCCCAGGTCCGCGAGGATCTGGTCGGCCATCTCCTCGGATTTCACCTTCAGGTAAATCTGCTCGAGCTTGCCTTCCGCGTCGACCACAAAGGTCTGGCGGAGCATGCCCATGTACTCCTTGCCCATGAACTGCTTGAGGCCGTAGCTCCCGTAGGAGTCGGCCACCGGGCAGGGTTCGGCGTCCGTCAGCAGGGTGAAGGGCAGGTTGTACTTGCCGATGAACTTCCCATGGCTGGAGGCGTTGTCCTTGCTGATGCCGAGCACGCGAATGTCGTGGGCCTCGAAGGCACTCCAACGATCGCGGAAGTTGCAGGCTTCCTTGGTGCAGCCGCTGGTGTCATCCTTCGGATAGAAGTAGATCACCACCCTCTGGCCCCGCAGCGAGGCAAGGTTCACGGGCTGGCCGTTCTGATCCGGAAGGGTGAAGTCGGGAGCTTGATCGCCGATCTGCAGCGCCATCTTCATGCAAGCAGTGGGTGCGACCATAAGGCCGGAAGCCCTCCCCAGGCTTGCCCCGGCCGTCTCATATCCGTCCAGTCACGGGATGGACCCTGTCATTTTCTTGGTTGCACGCTGAATTGCGGCTTTCAGCAGAGGTTTGGCTACATTGAATGATGAAGTCCCCATCATCTTCCCGTGCTCAAGCGCCTGCTCGCCGGTCTCATTGTGGGAACGGCCGCCGCTTCGGTGACCCTTCCCCTTTCTGCCGAGGCCGCCAACAATCCCGTTCGCTGGAACACCGGTGGTGCCGTCTGGTCCACCAACCAGCAAGCCTTCGATACCTTTTTTGAAACCGGTGAAGTCACCGATCGTGGCCTCGCCGGTGGTCTGGCCCAGTCCGGCTGGACCCGTGAGGAAGTCCGCGCCGGCATGACCAAGACCTACAACGTGGATCTGGTCGGTGTCTCCCGCTTCCTGTACTCCGATGCCGGGGTGAAGTTCCTCAAGAACGCCACCAGCAGCTACTTCCCCTACTGGAGCATGAACACCTATGCGGTTCAGGCTCTGCGCTCGGCCATCATCAAAGATGCCGCCGATGGCAGCATCTCCTCGGCCGGCATCATGAGAGCCCTCCCCACCGACTTCCGTCTCGCCGATTTCTGCAACACCTACACCGGTGCCCAGAACATCTGTGCCGAAGGTCGTTGCCAGGCAGGCACCGCCCAGTGCACCTCCCTGCTCTCCTGGTACGTGTTCCTGCCCGCCTGCATCCAGGCCAACCAGCTGGTCGATCCCGTGGCCGCCGTGCGTACGGCTCCTGGCCCTGCCCCTTCGCCGGTCCGCGGCCTCTGGTGAGCGGAGCTGGGCCTACGGCCTGCCTCCCACCGCCCCGGCTTGTCCGGGGCTTTTTGTTGTCTGGGTTTCGGGCACGCTCAGGCCCTGGAGGCCATCACCAGGCTGTGCTCGAGGGTCTGGGGCAGGGCGGTGCCGAGGTGATGGCGGAACAGGCTGATCAGCTGGCCGAGCTGTTCGCTGCCGAGCTCCCGCTCCACCCGTTGCCGGTAGCTTCCCTGGTCGCCGAACCAGCGCTGCAGCAGGGCCTCGTTCATCGTCAGTTCCAGGGTTTCCTGCCAGACCTCCCGTTGCACGCGCCAGCCCCGCTGCTCCAGTCCTGCCATCACCAGGGGCGCCATCTCCTGGCCTGCCATGGCGGGTGGCGACCCCGCCGCTGACGGGCTGAGCCAGGCCGCTTCGAGCGGCAGGATGGAGTCCAGAAGCTTCAGACCGCCCTCCTGGACGCCGTTGGCCAGCCTCGAGGAGGGGCGGCGGCTGAGAACCTGCCGGAGCCCCGCCGCCGGTCCCACCAACGGGCGGCTGAACAGAAATCGGCACTGGCTGCCAGCGGCCGTGAGCGCGTCGATCAGCTCCAGCCAGTCGTCCAGGCTGCCGCCGGCCTCCTGGAAAGGTTGCCGGCCCACGATCCATTCGAAGCGCCGTTCCCGGGGCTTGCCGCTCAGCAGCTGTTGCTCCAGTCGCCCGGGCTGGTCCGGGGGCACCAGCAGCAGGCTGGGGCGCTGCAGTTGGTCGAGCAGCTGCAACTGGGCCTCGAGCCTCGCCTGGTCATCGGCAGTGGGCAGGCAGATCGCCACCTCCCCTTCGGTGGCCTTCTGCAGCGGGTCGAGGGCCCACAGCAGGGACCTGGCCTCCAGCACCAGCACCCGATCCAGGCGTCTGATCTGCGCCTCCTGCCACAGCCGTTGCCGCAGCAGATCCAGCCGTTCCCCCGCCGCCGCCGCCTGGCGATGCAGCCAACGGGTCAGCAGCGGATCCTCCGGACTGCTGCTCAGCAGCTCCGGATGTTCCGCGGCGGTTTCGGCCGCGGCGGCCAGCTGGGCGGCGCGTCGTTGCTGCAGACGCTGGCGCCGCTCTCCCTCCCAGCCGAGCGCTCCCGGTTGCCAGAACACCTCCCCCTGGAGCGCACTCGGCAGGTACTGCTGGGCTACCCAGTGCTCGGCGTAGGCATGGGGATAGCGATAGCCCACGCCATCGCCGAAGGCCTTGCCATCCCGATGGGCATCCCTGAGGTGGGGCGGGACCTGCTGGCGATTGGCCTCCCGCACCGTGCGGATCGCATCGAAGAAGCCCAGGCTGCTGTTGCTCTTTTCGGTGACGGCCAGGTAGAGCGTGGCATGGGCCAGGGGATAGAGCCCCTCCGGCAGTCCCACCCGATCGAAGGCAGCTGCGCAGGCCTCCACGATGCCGATGGCCTGGGGGTCGGCCAGGCCGATGTCCTCGCCGGCGGAAATCAGCAGGCGTCGCAGGATGAACCGGGGGTTCTCGCCCGCTTCCACCATCCGGGCCAGCCAGAACAGGGCCGCATCCGGATCGGAGCCGCGGATCGACTTGATGAACGCACTGATCGTGTCGAAGTGGGCATCCCCCTGCTTGTCGTAGAGCACCGCCCGTTGCTGGATGGATTCCTCGGCGATGGTCAGGTCGATCGTGTGGCTGCCGTCCTCGGCCGCTGGGGTGGTTTCCACCGCCAGCTCCAGGGCATTGAGCAGGCTGCGGGCGTCGCCTCCGGCGACATCGATCAGGTGGGCGCTCGCCTCGTCGGTGAGTCGGATCTGCCGGCCGCCGTAGCCATGCTCCTCGTCGCGCAGGGCACGCTCAAGCAGCAGGCGCAGATCGGCCGCTTCCAGCGCCTGCAGGCGGAACAGGCGCGAGCGGCTCACCAGGGCCTTGTTGACTTCGAAGTAGGGGTTTTCGGTGGTGGCACCGATCAGGGTGAGGGTGCCGTTCTCCACCCAGGGCAGCAGCGCATCCTGCTGGGCGCTGTTGAAGCGGTGCACCTCATCAATGAACAGGATCGTGCGCAGCCCATGCTGCTCCAGTCGTTGTCTGGCTCCGTCCACCTCGGCCCGCAGGTCCTTGACGCCCGCCAGCACGGCATTGAGGCTGCTGAAGTGGGCGCGGGTCGAGCCGGCGATGATCCGCGCCAGGGTGGTCTTGCCAGTGCCGGGGGGGCCGTGCAGGATCAGATTGCCGACCCGATCGGCCGCGATCGCCCTTCGCAGCAGCCTTCCAGGGCCGAGGATGGCCTCCTGGCCCACGAAGTCGTCAAGGCAGCGGGGCCGGAGCCGATCGGCCAGCGGCGCGATCCGGCTCAGGATTTGCTGGCGCCGATGGCTGAACAGATCGCTCACGCCTCCATCATCCCGCCTGCGGTGGTTCGGAGATTCCGATACGCTCCGCCCATGCGGCGTTCTGGCTCAGCTCTGGGGTGCGCCGCTGGCGTCGCCTATCTCCTGCGCAGGGCCGGAGGGTGGACCCTTCCCCTGCTGCTGCTGGCGCTGGTCGGTTGTCGTCCGCCCGAGCCGCTCCGCTCCCGCCCCCCCCTGGCCGTGAGCGTTGCGCCGGTGTGGGATGCGTCCTTCGGAGATGTGGTCGACACGGTGAGCACATTGGAGGCGGTGGAGGAGGTGCAGCTGGCGGCCCAGGCCAGCGGCCGGATCCAGCAACTGCTGGTGCGCCAGGGGGATCGGGTACGTGCCGGCCAGTTGCTGCTTGTGCTCGACCAGACCCAGGCCCGGGCCGAAGTGGCCCGGCTGCGGGCCGAGATGGCCACCAAGCGCTTGAACGATCAGCGTTACGACTGGCTCGTGCGCCAAGGGGCCGCCAGCGCTTACCAGCGCGATGAGTTCCGCCAGCAGTACCTTTCGGCCCGCGAGGAGCTGGCGGCCCGCGAGGCCGATCTGGGCTTCCGGGATCTGCGGGCTCCGATCGGGGGCACGGTTGCCGACCTGCAGGTGAAGCAAGGGGATCTGGTGCAGACCGGTACCCCCTTCACCCGCATCGTCCGGGACGAACGCCTGCTCGCCCGCATCGACGTGCCGGCCATCCATGCCACCCGGTTGCGGGTGGGGCTGCCGGTGCAGCTGCTCGATCCCGTCACGGAACAGCCGATGGCCGCAGGAACGTTGCGCTCGATGGATCCGGCGGTCTCCCCCGCAACCCAGGTGCTGCTCGCCAAGGCCGAGTTCGAAAACAGCGCCGGGAACCTGCGCCCCGGACTGCGCCTGCGGACCCGCCTGCTGCTCGAGCAGCGCCGCCAGCCCTCGGTGCCGTTCGCGGCGGTCACCACAATCGCAGGCCAGAGCTTTGTGTATGTGATGGGTACGCTCACCGAGCTGGAGCGCAACCCGGGCAAAGCTGATCTCAATGCACTGAAGCGCCTGCCGCCCACCACGACGGTGGCCCTGCAGACTCCGGTGCGACTTGGGGCCATGCAGAACAATCGATACCCGGTGCTCGGTGGATTGCAGCCCGGCCAGGAAGTGATCACTTCCAGCCTGATCAATCTGCGCCATGGCCAGCCGGTGCGCCTGGTGCCATCTCCATGACACATCTTCTGGGTTCGTTGAGTTCCTGCGGCATTGGCCCTAGGGTCCGGACCAGGATGTTCTGGCCTGTGAGGATTTCAGTTTCCCCTCCGTTGTGTCTGGGTTTCCTTTTCCTGGCCTCGCTGGCAGGTTGTTCTTCCGCAACCGTTCCAGCCCCGGTGCCACCCCAGGTTCATCTTGTCAATCCTCGCCAGATTTCCACCCTCGATTCGGCGGATTATCAGAGCACCCTTGAGGCGATTCGAGAGATTCGTCTGGCTTCGGAAATCTCCGGACGCATCGTTGCGATGCCGGTGACGGAAGGGCAAACGGTGAAGCAGGGGCAGTTTCTCTATGCGCTCGACCAGGCCCAGCAGCAGGCCACGGTGAATGCTGACGCCGCCGAGGCTCGCAAGAATCGCGCTAATGCGGAGCGCTATATCTTCCTTAATCAGCAAGGTGCTGTATCCACCAAGGAGCGTGATTACTACGTAACGGAAGCAATCCAGAGTCGCGACAAGTTGAAGGCTTCGATCGCCACCCTGGGTTACAAGAATGTGCTCGCCCCCATCCCCGGGGTGGTGGGAGATATTCACTTCAAGCTCGGGGACGTGGTGCAGGCGGGCACGGCCATTACCAGCGTCGTGGACAACTCCAGGCTCTGGGTGCGTCTCAATGTGCCTGGCGAACTCGCCTATCGCGTGAAGCTGGGAATGCCCGTGATCCTCCGCGCTCCCGACCGCAATCAGCTCGTGGCCCAGGGGCAGGTGAGCTTCATTGGCCCTTCCCTGGATAAGGAGCGCCAGACCCTGCTGGTGAAAGCGGTCTTTGGCAATGCGGACGGCGCCTTGCGCAATAACCAGAGGGTCAATGCCACCCTGGTGTTCGCCCAGCAGAAGGTGCTGGCCATTCCCCAGCAGGCGGTGTTGCTTCAGGCCGGCAAGCCTTTTGTGTTTCTGGCCGTGAGTCCGCAGGAGGCGAAAAGGAGGCTCGGCCGCACGCTTGAGCCGGAGCCCCTGGCCAACCTGCCCGTGGCGATCCAGGCGCCGGTGACCCTGGGGACCCTTCAGGGCGGCGCCTATCCCGTGCTGGAGGGCCTCACTGCCGCAGACACGGTGGTGGTGGGCAACCTGGCCCAGCTTCGCAGCGGGCTTTCGGTACAACCGGCCACATCGATGCTGCCCTCCGGCGCTCCGGGGCCTGCGGCCGGGAAGATGGTCGGCAAATGAGTCTTTCCGATACCTTCATCCGCCGCCCCGTGCTCAGCACGGTGTGCAGCATCCTGATCCTGATGGCTGGCCTGATCTGCCTGCCCCTGCTGCCGATCGAGAACCTGCCGAACATCGCTCCGCCCACGGTGCAGGTGAACGCCAACCTGCCCGGGGCGGATGCGCTCACCGTGGAAAGCGCGGTGACCGGTCCGCTCGAAAACCAGATCAACGGTGCGCCGGGGATGGATTACATCACCTCCACCAGTACGGGGGAGGGAAGCAGCCAGATCAACGTCTTCTTCAAGGCTGGCACCGATCCAGATATCGATCAGGTGAATGTGCTCAACCGGGTGCAGACCGCCACGTCCCAGCTTCCTCCCCAGGTGAATGCCCAGGGGGTGACGGTGCAGCAGACAGCGAGTAGTTATCTGCTGGTCTACAACCTCACTTCCACCGAGGGACAGTTTGACCGCAACTATCTCAATGGTCTGCTGCAACTGAATCTCATCTATCCGATCACCCGTGCCGAGGGGGTCGGTCAGGTCAATGTGTTCGGGGCCAGTGATCCTGCCTTCAAGGTGTGGGTGGACCCGCTGAAGCTCGCCCGCTTCAACCTTGGGGTCAGCGATGTTGTGGAGGCTCTTAAATCCCAGAATCAGGTTGTGATTGCTGGCAGTATCGGTGGCCCCCCTTCTCCTGCTGATAACCGCACCACTTTCCCGATCCTGGTGAATGGAAACCTCAAGACCGTGGAGGAGTTTCAGGATGTGATCCTGGCGAAGGGTCCCGATGGTGGTCTGATCCGCATCGGCGATGTGGGCCGGGCTGAATATGCCTTTCAGAACTTCAATCAGTCGGCGATCAACGCCAGAACCGGGCACCCCTGCGTGGGCTTCGGGGTGATTCAGCTACCCGGCAGCAATGCCATCAGCACCGCCAAGGCGGTGGATGAGGTGCTGACCCAGTTCCGCAGCACCCTGCCACCAGGTGTCGTGCTGGAGAAGGTGTTCGACCAGACCGACTTCATCAACGCCTCGATTTCCGGTGCCCTCGAGGCCCTGCGGGATGCGGTGGTGCTGGTGCTGCTGATCATCTTCCTCTTCCTCCAGGACTGGAAGGCCACGGCCGTTCCTGCCCTGGCGCTGCCGATCGCCCTGCTCGGTGCCCTGATCTTCGTGAAGACCTTCGGCTTCTCGATCAATGAGCTCACCCTGCTGGGCATCATCCTGGCCACCGGCCTGGTGGTGGATGACGCCATCGTTGTGGTGGAGGCGGTGTCGGCGCGGATCGAAGCGGGGGACAGACCTTTCCAGGCCGCATCCAATGCGATGAAGGAGCTCACCGGCGCGATCCTCGCTACCGCCCTGGTGCTGCTGGCGGTGTTTGTGCCGGTGACCTTCTTCCCGGGGGCGACGGGGGTGATCTACCGCCAGTTCGCGCTCACGATCGTGTTCTCGATCATTGTTTCCACGTTCAATGCCATCAGCGGCAAGCCGCTGCAATCGGCCCTGTTGCTGGGTGGCGGCAAGACCGAGCCCCGCGGCAGGATCTGGACGTTGATCGGTGGTCTGTTCGGGGGCCTCTACGGTGCCTTGTCCGGCGGCTGGCTGGCTGCTCTCCTGCTGGGGCTGCTCGGTGCGGTGGTGGGCTCGTTCCTGATGCCGATCTTCACGGCCTTCAATGCCTTCTTCGATCGCCTTTCCCAGGCCTATGGCCGGGCCCTCAGGCAGGTGATCCGGCTGCGACGTCTGGTGGCGTTCTTCCTGCTCGGTGGGGTCGTTCTCACCGGGGTGGCCTTCGCCGCCATTCCCACCGGCTTCGTGCCCACGGAGGACCAGGGCTATGGCCTCGGGATCATTCAGTTGCCTCCCCAGTCCTCGATCGAAGCGACGATGGAGGTAGCCGGTAAGACCCAGGCGATCCTCGCCAAGGAGCCCCAGATCGTCTCCGGCGAGATCGTCGGGGGGGCCGGCTTCAATGGCGGCTCGCTCAACCAGGGCCTTTTCTTCTTCGGCCTGCGTCCGATCGATGAGCGCGGCGGTAAGGGCCAGTCGGCCCAGGAGATCATCGCCAGGCTCAACAAGGAGTTTCACTCCATCCCCGGCGCCCTGGTGATGGCCCAGTCACCCGCCGCCGTTCCGGGCTTCAGTGCCCAGGGGGGGCTTTCCTTCCAGTTCAATGACCTCAGCAACGGCGGGTACAGCCCCACGGACCTGGGCCAGATGGCCGGCAAGCTGATCGGTGCGGCCAAGGCCACCGGAGATTTCGCCAATCTCTACTCCCAGTTCATCAGTGACAGCCCCGTCTGGCGGCTGGATGTGGACCGGGATCGGATGGCCTCGCTCGACATCGACTACGGCCAGGCAATGGAGGTGCTGGGCACCCTCACGGGGGGGAGTTTCGTCAACCAGACCTACGAGCAGCAGCAGTACCGCCAGGTGTACGTGCAGGCCGATGGCGAACATCGCAACCTCGTGCAGTCGCTGGCCGATCTCTATGTGCCCAACCGGGCCGGCAAGTTGATTCCGCTCTCCAACGTGGTGAAGGCCAGGCTGGACAGTGCGCCGCCGATCATCAGCCACTTCGATCTCTACCGCAGCGTCCTGATTCAGGGGGTGGAGTCCTTCGGTCGCAGCAGTGGCCAGGCGATCGACAGCCTGATGGCCACCTTTCGCCGCATGGGCTTCAGCAACATCGGCTCCGACTGGTCCGGCCTCACCCGCTCGGAGGTGCAGGCCGGCTCCTTGGCGGCCCTGGTCTTTGCCCTGGGGATTGTGGTGGTCTATCTGGTGCTCTCAGCCCAGTACGGCAGCTATATCGATCCGTTGATCATCCTGATGACGGTGCCCCTGGCCATGCTCGGCGCCCTGGCCTTTCTGGTTCTGCGCGGTCAGGTCAACAACGTCTACGCCCAGGTGGGGTTGGTCACCCTGATCGGGCTGGCCGCCAAGAACGGCATCCTGATCGTGGACCTCGCCAACCAGCGCATGGAGCGCGGTATGACCGCCAGCGATGCGGCGATCGGTGCGGCCAGCTCCCGGCTGCGGCCGATCCTGATGACGGCGATGGCGGCCTTGGCGGGTTTCTTTCCCCTGATGGTGGCCGACGGGGCTGGAGCCCTCAGCCAGCGTTCCCTTGGCTCGGTGATCTTCGGCGGGCTGCTGGTGGCCACCGTGCTGAGCCTGTTCGTGGTGCCTTCCTTCTACGTGCTGATGAAGCAGCTGGAGGCGGCCTGGTTCCCTGCCAGCGGCGAGAGCGAACCGATTCTCGAAGATTCTCCCTGACGCCCGGCCATGCCCCTGCCTCCACCGCCCGGCTACACCCCCCGCCGCCAGCTCCGGGTCGATCGCCGCCGGATCCTGTTCAGCAGTGCTCTGGCCTCGCTGGTGGCCACGGTGCTTTTGGTGCTGGTGCACCGGGCTGCCCATATCCCGGGCCAGCCGATCAAACCGATTCCCGTGCTCGGTGCCGTGCTGGTGGTGCTCGGTGCTGCAGGCTGCGGGGCCTGGGGGGAGACGATGCGCCAGCTGGCGCTCACCCGGCTGGGAGAGCCGGGCGCGCCAGACAAGCTCAGGTGATCACGGTGGGCTTGTCCATGCCGGTGCGGCTGCGGATCTCGGCCAGCTGGTCGATGGCGGTGATCAGGTCGCCGAGGGCGGCCTGGGGATCCTGGTTGAGGTTGCCGCTGGGGGGCACGTAGCTCTCCAGGTACACCCGCAGGGTGGCGCCCTGGGTGCCGGTGCCGGAGAGCCGCAGCACCACGCGGCTGCCGTCGTCGAGCAGCAATCGCAGGCCCTGGCCGGTGGTCACCGAGTCGTCCACCGGATCGGTGTAGGCGAAGTCGTCGGCGGTGGCGATCGTGCGGCCGGCGAAGGGCTGACCCACCAGCTCCGGCAGCATCGCCTTGATGCGGTCGTAGAGGCCGTGGGCGGCCTCGCTGGCGATCGCTTCGTAATCGTGGCGGGAGTAGTAGTGGCGGCCGAAACGGCTCCAGTGCTCCGCCATCACCTCCGCCACCGAGCAGTCGCGCACCGCCAGGATGTTGAGCCAGAAGAGCACGGCCCAGAGACCATCCTTTTCGCGGATGTGGTTGCTGCCGGTGCCGAAGCTCTCTTCGCCGCAGAGGGTGATCCGGCCGGCATCGAGCAGGTTGCCGAAGAACTTCCAGCCGGTGGGGGTCTCGAAGCAGCCGATCCCGAGTTCCCGGGCCACCACATCCACGGCGGCGCTGGTGGGCATCGAGCGGGCCACCCCGCTGAGGCCGTTGGCATAGCCCGGCACCAGGGTGGCATTGGCGGTGAGCACCGCCAGGCTGTCGCTGGGGTTCACGAAGCAGGCACGGCCCAGGATCATGTTGCGGTCGCCGTCTCCGTCGCAGGCTGCGCCGAAGTCGTAGTCGCTTCCCTGGAGCAGGAGCTCGGCCAGTTCGTCGGCGTAGGTGAGGTTGGGATCCGGATGGCCGCCGCCGAAATCCTCCAGGGGGGTGCCGTTGCGTACGGTGCCTGCCGGTGCACCGAGCAGGCCCTCCAGCAGCCGGGTCGCGTACGGGCCGGTCACGGCATGCATGGCGTCGAAGGCCACCCGGAAGTCGCTCTTCAGCAGGGCCGCGATCCGCTCGAAATCAAACAGCTTCTGCATCAGGGCCACGTAATCGGCCACCCCATCGACCACCTCCACCACCAGAGGGCCGAGCCGCTGTTCGCCGGGTTGCTCGAGGTTCAGGGGGGCGGCGTCGAGAATTCGATAGCCCTCGAGTCCCTGGGTTTCGGCGTACACCGCATCGGTGAGCGATTCGGGCGCCGGGCCGCCGTTGGCGCCGTTGATCTTGACGCCGAAGTCGCCGTCAGGACCGCCAGGGTTGTGGCTGGCAGAAAGGATGATGCCGCCGATGGCGCCGCGGCTGCGGATCAGGTGGGAGGCGGCGGGGGTGGAAAGGATGCCGCCCGTGGTGGTCACCACGCGGGCCACGCCGTGGGCAGCGGCCATGCGGGCGATCACCTGGATGGCACTGCGGTTGCCGAAGCGGCCGTCGCCTCCCACCACCAGGGTGCCGCCGGCCACGCCGGGGATCACCCGCAGGGAGGCCTCGATGAAGCTCTCCAGATAGTGGGGAGTCTGGAACTGCCGACTGCTTTTGCGCAGCCCGGAGGTGCCGGGTTTCTGGTCGTGGAACGGTTGCTCGAGCGCCACCTGGCGCACCTCACCGTCGCGCACGCTGTCGCAGACACTGCTCGTCATCGGCTGGTCCCGTCGCCGGGATGCGGGGGCACCAAATTAACCCTCTCTTCCGGGGCAGCCGCGACCGGCGGCTCTCGGTAGCGTTGGCAGGATCGCAAACCTCCATGGCTTTCCTGTCTCCCCGTGCTTCCGGCACCACCCCCGGAAGAGAAGGCCTTTGTGTGCGCCTGCTGCTCGGGCTGCTTCTCTGGGCGGGAGGCGCCTCCGTGCAGGCGGGCACCGCCGGTAGCAACGGTGTTCTTCCTTACCCGGAGGCCGTGCGCTTTTCCCGCCTCGCCGCCGAGGCGGTGCTGGCCAGGGGCGGAGCCGAGACCTGTCTGCGGGGCAAGATCACCCGGGCGCTGCTGGGGCTTTCCGCCAGCTGCGAGGCCTCGGGAGAACGCAATCCTCTCTGCACCCTTGCCGACAAGGCGGTGGTGGTGACGCCGATGAGCCTCGCGTTCATGGATGAAACGGCCCACCAGCTGCTCGAGCTCAGCAATCCCGCCCCCGCTGGTCGCTAGGGGCGGGGAGCGGAGCCGAAGCCAAAGCCACCGGCACCGAATCCAGGTGCGGCAGGGGCAGGCGCTTCCGCCGGTTTCGGTTTCGCCTGTTGGCGGCAGAAGATCGTCACCTCCCTGGCCGCCCGGTCGATCCTGTCCCGCCGTTCGAAGCTGTTGCTGGCTTCCGGAACGGCCTGGCGGCTGATCGACCAGAGCACGTCCTTGCAGCTGGCCGGCAGGCGGGGATGATCGATCAGGGAGTCGGCCTGGTTTCTGGCTGCTGTGCAGGCCGCGGCGGTGTTGTCCCGACCGCAGTTCAGGGTCTGCAGTTGCAGCCGGCGGAACATCTCAGCTGGGGGGAAGAGGTTGGGATCCAGGCCGGCTCGCAGCGGCAGCGCGGCCAGGGGCAGCATCGCCGCAGCCATCAAGGAGAGCAGGGTGCTGGTCCGGGGGGCCATGGCCGCAGGCGGGAATGGAACCATCATGGCGGCCCTCCCGGCAGGGGCAGACCCTCTCGCAGGGGCAGACCCTCCCGCAGCTGGCGCTGGTCGCGGATCCAGCGGCGGGCCAGCAGTGGACCCCAGAAGCTGGCGCCGGCGCTGAGCAGCCGGCGCAACCAGGGGTTCCGGTGCAGCAGCTGGGCCCGCTCCAGCTCGCGCGCCTGGAGCCCCTGAATCGTGCGGATCTCCGGGATCCGCAGCTGGGTGATCCGCTCCAGCAGCACATCGATCTGCGCCGGATCCCAGGGCGTGGAGAGGCTGGGAAGGCCCCGGATCAGTTCCCCGGCGGCCACGAAGGCATCCCGCAGGGCCATGTTGATGCCCTGGGCCCGAACCGGGCTCATCGGATGGGCCGCATCCCCGAGCAGCAGCAGGCCGGGGCGATGCCAGCGTTCCAGCAGGCCGACCCGCACCGGCAGTCGCACCGGACCTTCGATGTGTTCCGGGGTGATAGCGGCCAGGAGGTCGGCCAGAGGGGCGCTGCACGCCCCGGCCCATCGGGCTGGCCAGGCCTGTGCTGGCTCGGGAAGCGGGGCCTGAAGGGCCCAACCCAGCTGCACCGCTCCGCTGACCGTCTCGAACAGGGCAAAGCTGCCTGCCGCTCCCACGACGGTCACGAAGCGCCCCGCCAACCACCGCACCAGCGGCAGGGATTCCGGACCCGAGAGGCGGAACCACAGCACATCGATCGGCCGCTCGGTACGCGGAAACTCAAGCTGGGCCAGGCGCCGCAGGCTGGAATCGCGGCCATCGCAGCCGATCACCAGATCCGCTCTCCGCTCCTGACCATCGACCAGCCGCACGCCGCAGATCCTCCCCTGCTCCTCCAGCAGTTGCGCCACGGCCTGCCCCTTCAACACCTGCGCCCCCTGCTGCTCCGCCCCCTCCACCAGCGAGGCCAGCAGGGAGCCCTGGTCGATCAATGTGCAGGCATGGGAGCTGCCCATCGGTTCCTCCGCCCGGAACAGGACGGTGCCCTCCACCAGGAAGGTCCACCCCTGCAGTTCCCGCTGCGGGATGGTGGCGGGCAGAGGTGACCAGCCGATGCGTTCCAGCACCTCGAGGCCGCTGGGCATCAGGCCTTCTCCCCGCAACTGGCGCCGCAGGTCGGCCTGGGCTTCCACCAGGGTCACCTCCACGGCGGCACTCCTGGCCAGCAGCAGGGCGAGGCAGGCCCCGGCCGGGCCTGCCCCCACGATCAGCAGCTTCGGCTTCAGGTGAAGGAGTTGTAGTTGCGGTTGTCGTCGCTGTCCACCGGAGTCACGCCGAGCAGGTCGTGTTTCTTGGTGAGCAGGTAGTCCACCAGTTCCTGCTGGAGGGTGAGCAGTTCGCTGGTGCAGCCTCGGAAGGCGGCGCGGTGGCGGATTTCGTCGTGGCGGGTGTGCAGGTCGCGCAGCATCAGGTTGATGGCGTCCAGCCGCGGCGAATGGATACGGGAAGCAGGCACCGGATCCATCGGCTTCAAGTCGTGCGTTTTTCGATCGTAGTCGCCCTGCCGCTGCCGCAGGAACGGCGCTGGCGTTCCTGTTTGCGTGCCAGCCGGCCGGTCACCCCCAGGTCGGCTCCCCGCCAGAGCCGATCCATTTCGGCTTCGAAATGCCTGGCCAGCAGCGGCGAGTCGATCAGCATCAAGGTCTCATCGTTCTGGTGGGCGGCGGAGGGGCTCCAGTTGAAGCTGCCGCTGATCACCTGACGGTGGTCGAGCACGGCGAATTTGTGATGCAGCTTGTCTCCCCCCACCAGCCGGGGTGTTCCCACTCCTTCCAGCGGCTGCTGCCACGGACGGTTCCCCGCTTCGAGGCGGCAGCGATGGTCCGGCAGGCTGATCCCCAGCAGATCCAGCACTTCGCTGAAGGAGCGGTTCGCGAATCCCGGATCGGCCAGCAGGCGGATCTTCACGCCCCGCTGCTGCAAGGCGACCAGGGCGTCGGCCAGGTTCTGCCCGGAAAACACGAACAGACTCAGATCCAGGGTTCGCTGAACGCCGCTGAGCTTCTGCTCCAGCCATTGCAGGCCATGGCTTGGATCGGAGCGTCGATGGGGGGCGAACAGCACCTCCACCGGGGTGCCGGCCACGCTCACCCGCCGGGCTTCGGTTTCCTGTTTGCCAAGCCCGAAACGGCTGTCGGGGGCTCCCCCAGGGCCGTCCCCCCACATCCGCTGGAATTCCCCGAGGAACACCTGGGCCAGCTCGGGACTGTCGAACCGCAGCAGATGGTTGACGTTGCCGCGGGTGCGGTGGTCGTCGGCATCGCCATGGATGCAGGACGGGCTGAAATTGGCGGAGCCTGTGACCACCCAGCGCCGATCCACCACCAAGAACTTGTGGTGCATCAGCCCGCTGCCCGCACTGCCATCTGCGGTGTCGTCGAGCATGGCGATGGCGCCGCGTCGCAGGATCAGAACCGCGTCGCCCTGTCCGAGGGCCCGCAGCTGTTCGTTGCGTAGTCGCTGGTGGGGGGAGAGGTCGGCGGGGTGCTGTTCACTCCAGGGAGTGCTGTAGTTGTTCTCGAGGATCACCTTCACCTGCACGCCCCGGCGCCGCTGTTCCACGAGGGCCTCGGCCACTCGCGGCAGCGAGAGCTCCTGCACGGCCACCACCACTTCGTGCCTGGCCGAGGAGATGGTTTCGAGCAGCAGTGCCTCCAGGTCGTCTCCCTGCCGCCACTGGCCGCTGATCGGACTGCGGTAGCGATGTTCGAGGCGGTGGTTGAACACCACCTCAATGCCGGGAGGGGAAGCCAGATCCTTGGGGGCCTGGCCGCTGAGGCGGGCAGTGGCGGCGCCACATCCCCCTAACAGGGCTGCCAGCGCCAGCAGCAGCAGGCTGGGGCGGGCACCGACCTTCGGCGTCAGGGGCATCGGGCGGGAGCAGGGGCTTTCCCAGCCTTCCCGCCCGCGGTCGACTCAGGCTGGCTCAGTGGTGGCCAGGCATTTCGGCGGTGCGCAGCATCGCGGCGAACCAGAGGGAGCCGATCAGAACCGCGGCGGCCATGCCGGCGGCGATGTTCACCCGCACCATCAGTACCGGCACCAGAGCGGCAAAGAGCACCGTGCCGAGCACGGGGGTGAGGGCCACCAGCGCCCTGGCGGGGGTGCGATCGGGGGAGGAGCTTGTCATCAGAACCATTCTCCTGCGGCCTGGTCGGCCGGGTTGCTGTTGTCTTCCGGCGTGGTGCGGCGGAATTCGAGGGTGATGTTGCGCTTCTGCTCGCCGTCGGCGGCGACGGCTTCGATCGGATAGAGCTGCTGGCCGTCGCGGAACGGCACCTGCACCCGGAAGGTGC